>Ga0187850_10001018_pt1 | contig 32599 bp, 35 predicted proteins | sample June2016WEW_4_15_FD_132436 | JGI IMG/M metagenome (GOLD analysis project Ga0187850, IMG submission 132436) | Peatland microbial communities from SPRUCE experiment site at the Marcell Experimental Forest, Minnesota, USA - June2016WEW_4_150 | ecosystem: Environmental > Terrestrial > Soil >...
AAGGTCCGCGCCGAGAGTGAGCCCGCCGAACGGCTTCGTCTGTAGGGCAGACCTTTTCAATGCCTCCGCTGAAAAATAAGGAGTTAACCTGCTCCCGACCCCCGAACTGCGAAAGTTGGGCTAGTATCGAACAGAGCATCAGTCAATGAGCCCGATTTACAACATCTACTGCGACGAAAGTTGCCACCTGGAACACGATCGGCAGAAAGCGATGGTGCTTGGCGCCGTGTGGTGCTCTTCTGCCAAAGCGCGGGAGTGCAATGTCGCGATCCGCGACATCAAGACCAGGTACGCGCTAAACAAGAAGCTTGAGATCAAATGGACGAAGGTCTCCCCTGCCAAGCTCGATTTCTACCGTGCCCTCATCGACTTCTTTTTCGATAACGAGAACCTGCACTTCCGGGCTCTGATCGTGCCGGACAAGGCGAAGCTGCGGCACGAGGCCTTCAATCAGAGCCACGACGACTGGTACTACAAGATGTACTTCGACCTTCTGAAGGCCATCCTGGACCCCTCCTCTAGCTACCGGATCTTCCTGGACATCAAGGACACCCGCTCCGCCTGCAAGGCGGCCAAGCTTCAAGAAGTGCTGACGAACAGCATGTACGATTTCTCACGCAGCATCGTGCACAACCTGCAAAACGTGCATTCGCACGAGGTCGAACTGCTGCAACTCTGCGATCTGCTGATCGGGGCCGTCTCCTACGTTAATCGTGGGCTTTCTGGCAGTTTGGCCAAACGGGAACTTGTGAGCCACATGCGGGAGCGCTCCGGGTACGAGCTCACCTGGACGACGCTCCTCAAAGAGGAGAAGGTCAATCTTCTCCGCTGGAAGGCTGGGGACGCCGAGGCATGACACCAGAGTGGCTTTCCGGGATTCTGCGCCACAGATGGTGAGTGGTCGGCGGTCGTTGCCGCGCTGTATGAGGTGTTCCAGCGGGACATCGTGGCCGACCCCCCGCGCCTGGACGGATGTCCGGTGTGGTGGCAGCGGCAAGTGCGCGACGGCTACGAGGAGGCTTTCTGGCACCTGATGGGATGACGCGACGGGCAGGAGGCTGTTTGACCCGCGACGGGCAGAACGGCTCGCTTGGTGCGCAGCCATCCTGCGTCATTCCGGCGACTCCGCGATCACGCGGTGGCGATATCGAGAACGGGGACAGATCCGCCTCTATCTCTGGCTGGGAGATTGCGACTACGTGGTGGTATTGGAAGAACGGAACACCCGCCGCGGACGGGTCTACATTCTGATCACCGCACATTACCTTGACGGCGAATCTCGGCGGCGGAACCTGTGGCGGAAGTACGAAAAAAGGGAGCCATGAAACTGCAATCGCCGCCCTAGGGCGGCGACCGATCTCCTTCTACACGTGGTAGATGAGGCTCAACTCTATTGTTGGCACATTACGGCATATATGTCAACAGCTTTCAGGGGACCGCCGTTCAGGTGCTCCCCGATGGCCTGCTCGACCACGCGGAGGGCGTTGATGGCCAAGTCGCGATCTTCGCTTGAGCGGGTAGGCATGATGCGATAATGACACCGGAGCGTCGGCGATGGAGAGAATCTTGCGATTGAAAGTCAATGGCAGCCGAGTGATTCACCTCGGCACCGCTGATTCCGAAGGGTACCGATCCTCCTGCGGAAAGTCGATCACCGGCAAAAGGGTGTCGACAGAGGTGGTGACAGAATCTCGGGGCGATGAATGTATTCGCTGCCAGGAGCGCGCGGAAGGAAAATGGGAGTCGGTAGGAGGTCGGTGGCTCGACGCTCCGGGTGGGACCAAGTTCCCGCGCCCGACAAAGAGGAAGACCCCGCTCCTGCCACGGAGAAAACCAGACTGACCCGCTGCCCGGCAGAGGTGTGATATGCCGGTAGTGTCCGATCAGCGGATATCCGTCCAGCCTGCGAAGGTCTTCAATCGCCTGCGTGGTGAGTTGAAACGGCGCACTCATCCTTGCGTCTTGAGCCGCTCGGCGCGGCGTTGCCGCATCATTTTGACTGCCTCTTCGCCGTCCATCAGCTCGCCGCGCTCCGCCTGCGAAAAGCCTGTGGCAATTTGGGCAGCCACCGCTTCGCGCTGCTCCACCAGCCAATCTTCGTGGTGGAGCTGCTCGCGGATGATCTCGAAAGCCTGATCCAGCATCTCCTCGGGGTCACGAAACGCGCCGGACTGGATCGGCAGGTCGATCATATGCTGATGTTCGGGCCTGAGTTCGATGGTCATGGGCCGTGCTTCCCTCAACTCCGACAGTACAACATAACGTCCTTTGTGTTGGAGCAAACGGCAAGGTACCCCGCACCGCACGCGCCTGGGGTGGCTGACCGTGCTGTGGGTCTCCTCCTTGGCCTCTCTGGCTCTGGGGATCTTTCCCTCGGTGATTCTGGGGTTTGCGGGTCTGACGGCGGCGAAGTAGAGGTCAGCCGATCAGATCCACTAGGCTCTTGCTGATTTCGTTGGCCGTGTGCAGGACTACCAGGTTGGCCTCGAAGGCCGTTCGGGCTTCCATGAGGGCGGCTGTTTCGGCGCTAAGATCCACATTATCTTGCGGATCCGAGACTTTGGCGATCCGGGCGGCGACACCTTCTAACTGCGTCGTCGCCCGGCCGATACTGTCCAAGGCCACCGATAGGACGTTCGTCACGAGTGTTCGCCTTAACTAACTCTTCGGCCAGCCCGAAGAGAGTTTGAGTCAAAAACACCCGCGAAGGTCGGCGAAGCAGGTGAGGATGAGGAGCCGGCCTCCATCGCCCGATATCTCCTCATGTTCCAGGCTCCAGGTGCGGGGGTGGGGGATATACACCGCTCCCAGGCCGAGTTCCAGGGCCGGGTTGATGTCCGAGCGGGGCGAATTGCCGATCATCCACGAGCGCGCGGGGGCCAGATCCCGGGCGTCCAGCAGTTCGCGGTAGGATTCTCGATCCTTCTCCTTGACGATGGCGGTGTGGGTGAAGTACCGGCCCAGGCCCGAGCGGTCGATTTTGAGCTTCTGCTCATCGGGGTGGCCCTTGGTGAACAATAGCAGTTCGTGGCGGCCCGCCAGGTATCCGAGGGTCTCCTCGACGCCATCCATGAGCTCCACCGGCTGGTCCAGGATGCGCTCGGCGAGGGACATGACGCGGTCGAGGTCGTCGCGCGAAATGGCGCGCTCCGAGAGGTGCTGGTAACACTGGCGAAGATTGCGCCCGAAATTCAGCGCGCCGTAGCCGTGGGTCTTCTGGTTGGCGAGTTCGGTTTCGTCCAGCACGGCGCGGATCTCCTCGGGGGTAAGGGTCGAGTGGCCGAGGAAATCGACGAACTCCTGGAAGGCCCTCTCGAAGTAGATGTTGTTCTCCCAGAGGGTGTCGTCGGCGTCGAAGATCAGGTGCAGGCGTTCGGTCGTGCGCCCCGGCTGCATGGTACCATTGTGGCTCAATATCGCCGGGAGACGGCGGACGCCCGCGGAAATCGGCGGCGCGGCGCGCGGCTGCTCCCGTCGCTCGCCGGCCGGCAAGCGGCGCGGATCGATCAAGACCTGGAGCGGAGCGGATGATTCTGAAGCTGGTTCGAACCCCGGGGATCTTCCTGGTGGGCTTCATGGGCTGCGGGAAGACCACCGTCGGCAAGCTGCTGGCCGACCGGCTGGGGTGGAGCTTCGTCGATCTCGACGAAGAAATCGAGGCGGAGCAGAAGATCTCGATTTCGCGGATCTTCGACCAGTTCGGTGAGGAGCATTTCCGGAAGCTCGAAACCGAGGCGATCCGGAAGCGCACGCGGATGGTGCGAAGCGGGCGGCCGATGGTGGTGGCGCTGGGCGGGGGCGCGTTCGCGCGGCCGGAGAATCTCCAACTGCTCGAGGACCACGGCGTTACGATGTGGCTGGACTGCCCGCTGGAGATGGCGCAGCGGCGGGTCGAGTCGAGCTCCGACCGGCCGCTCGCGCGCGACCCGCAGAAGTTCTGCGAGCTGTTCGAAGCGCGCCAGCCGAGCTATGCGCGGGCGGACTACCGCATCGCGGTCGCGAGCGACGATCCCGCGGTGGTGGTGAACGCAATCTGCGCGCTGCCAATCTTCCGATGACTCTCAGAAAGAAAGCGCTGGCGGTGTTTCGGGCGGCGCTCGAGGCGGCAGACCCGGGGGCGGCCGTGCGACGCAGCCTCCACCTCGGAGGGAACATCCTTCTGGCCAGGCGGCGTCGCTATCCCCTCAACCAGTTTGAAAACGTTTGGGTGGCGGGGGCGGGCAAGGCCAGCGCGGTTATGGCACAGGCGGTCGAGCGCGTCCTGGGCTCGCGCGTCCGGGGCGGCCTGGTCAACGTGAAGTACGGGCACCTGGCGCGGCTGCGGCGGATCGAGCTGAACCAGTGCGGGCACCCGGTGCCCGATGCCGCTGGCGTCCGCGGAGCCCTGCGCATTGCCGAAATCGCGCGCGGCGCGGGAGAGCGCGACCTGGTGATCTGCGTGATCTCGGGTGGGGCCTCGGCGCTGCTGCCCATGCCCGCGCCGCCGGTCACGCTCGAGGAGAAGCAGGCGGTCACGAAGCTGTTGCTGGCCTGCGGAGCGAGCATCCACGAGATCAACGCCGTGCGGAAGCACCTCTCCCTGATCAAGGGTGGGCAACTGGCGCGCCTGGCCTATCCAGCCCAGGTGCTGGCGCTGCTGCTTTCCGACGTGATTGGGGACGACCTGGACGTGATCGGATCGGGGCCGACGGCGCCCGACGCATCCACGTTCGCCGACGCCTGGGCGGTTCTCGGCAAGTACGGGCTGGGGGAGCGGATTCCCGCCGCCGTAAGCGAACGGATCGAGCGCGGCGTTCGTGGGGAGATTGCCGAGACCCCGAAACCCGGCGACCCGGTGTTCGGGCGCACCACCAACCTGATAGTCGGGAGCAACCGGCTGGCGGTGGACGCGGCGGTGCGGAAAGCCCGGGAATTGGGGCTGCGGCCGCTGGTGCTTTCGACCCTCATCGAGGGGGAGACGCGGGACGTGGCGCGGATGCACGCGGCCATCGTGCGGGAGATCCTGGCATCCGGGCGGCCGGCCAAGCCTCCGGTGTGCCTGATTTCAGGCGGCGAGACCACGGTCACGCTGCGTGGCAACGGGCTCGGCGGAAGGAACCAGGAATTCGTGCTCGCCGCGGCCATCGACCTCGCAGGCAGCGACGGCGTGGTGGTGCTCAGCGGCGGCACCGACGGCACCGACGGGCCGACGGACGCCGCCGGGGCCATCGCCGACGGGGCCACGCTTCGCCGCGCCGAGCGGCTGGGCCTGGACGCGCGGCGGTTCCTGGCCGAAAACGACTCCTATCGCTTCTTTGAGGCTCTGGGGGACCTGGTCAAGACCGGCCCCACCAACACCAACGTGATGGACGTCAGGCTGTTGCTGGTGGGGCGCGAAGGCTAATGCTGCTCGATTTCGATTGAGGTAACGCCCGGGGCCTTCGGCGGCTTGGGGGGACGGGGTGGCGCGGGCGGCGCGGCGCCGGTGTCCTTGCGAATGGTGATCGTGCCGCGATCGGTGGTCAGGGTCAGGGCGGGACCTTCCCCGACGCTGCCCGAAATGCTTCCCCCCGCCTCGTGACGCCGGTCGTTCTCATATTCGGTCTTGAGGACCGTGCCGTATTCGTTGTTCAGATCGCCGCGACTGGTCGTGGCCTTCAACTCGAATTTCGCCGATCCGGGCAGCGCCAGGTCGATCTGGCCGGAGCGGGTGCGCGCGTCGATCTTGGCCAGAGGCGTCTGGGCCGGGCGCAGGGTGATATCGCCGCGATCCAGGTACAGCTCGAGTCCCTGCGTGAACTGCTCGAGCTGGACGTCGCGGGCACGATTCGAAGTCAGGCGCACGGGGCCCACCAGGTTCGAGCCGCTAAGCGAGCCCAGGTCCATGTGAATCTGCCCCGGCAGCTTCTCCACCTTCAGATCGGTCTGCGGGCTCTGGAACTTCAACTGCTTCGCGCAGTCGCGGAACTGGAGGTCGCCGGAATAAGAACCGTCGACGGTGACCTCGCCGCCGATGGTGTCCAGCTCGACATCGCGGCCCCGGCCGCTCTGGAGCTCGAAGTTGCCCTTGACGCTGCCGGCGCGAACCAGTTCGCTCTTGCGCAGGTCGAGCCGCACGCTGGAGGCGATGTTCTGGAGGCGCACGCTGGCGCTGTCGCTGGAGACCTCGACCGGGCCGTTGAGATCGCTGATGTCCAGATCGCCGTTCCGCCCTCGGATTTCGACGCTGGCGGTGCGGGGAACGGTCAGCTCCAGGTCGGTCGAGATGCGTTCCTCGCCGGTGACGCGATCCTGGTTGGTGCGGACGACGGTCTGGTCCCCCTGGGTCGAGATTTCGACAGGGGTCTGCTTGTGGGCGTTGTTGGCGTCGGTCTCCTGGAGGGCGCGGATGGTCTTGCGGCCGCTCACCCTGATTTCCTGGGCGTCGGCGCCAACGATGCGGACGCCGCCCCGCAGGTTCTCCACCAGGATGCGGGCGGCCTTAGGCGCGGGCGCGGTCTGCTCCGGGATCGCGAAGTCGTAAGGGCGACCGAAGATCTCCACGCGGTTGCCGGTGATGAAGCCCCAATTCTGCCAGGGCCGGTGGCGGTTGACCACGTACAGCAAGGATCCCATCATGCAGATGAACACGATCAGGGTCCACTCGCCGGGGGAAACGCCGGCGCGGGGCAGCGGTCTTCCTTGCGCCGCCCAGAGGAGGATCTCGGCGAAGCGCAGCACTCCCCAGCCGATCAGCACGAAAGGCCAGAAGCGGGCCGCCAGGTCGAACAGCGGAAGATCGGGCCGCAAGCTGCTCACCAGGAACCACACGCCGATCAGGATGACCAGCAGTGGCCCGACCAAGGAACCTCGTCTCATACGGCGCCTCCCACGGGCGAGCCTGCTCCGGGTTCGCTCGCGGGCGCGATGCGCTCCAGCAGCCACAGCGCGCCGGCAACGATCAGCAGGATCGGCCAGGTCCGCGAAAACGGATACGGTCCGAAGTAGTCCACGGCAAAAAGCGATCCCAGGGTGATCAGCAGGATCGGCCCGCGGATCGCCCGAACCAGCGCCCTAACGCTGTTCATTGTGCGCCTCCCCCTCGGGGCTCCCATAGCTGGCCACGCGGCAATACAGCATGTAGGCGCCCAGCACGATCAGGACCACCGGCCAGTAGCGGATGACCTGCCGGAATTCCAGGTATCCCAGGTTGGTCAGCAGGAACAGCACGCCCAGCGCGATGAGCATCACCGGGCCGAGCGGCAGGCCGGATCGGCGCGGCTTCAGCGGGACGAGGCTCGAGAACTCGTCGACCGTCTGACCCAGTTGGCGCCTGCTGGCCGTATGGTAGGCCTCGAACGGCATATAGAAGTACCAGATCGCGATCAGCAGGCCGAACAGCGGCTCGTAGCCATCCGCGGCGCCGGAGCTGACCAGGCTGATCAGCAGGCCGAAGATGACCACGTGAACCACCCCTTTGGCGTATTGCCCGTTATAGATGGCGCCCACGCCCGGGATCAGTCCGAGGACGAAGGCGAGGCCGGGCGAGGTCCCCGACGCCACCGGCACTGGCGGGGGCGTCACGATCTGCTGGGGCGTGTGTTCGTCGCAAACGATCGTCCCCTGGACCGCATGCTGGCAGGCCTGGCAAAGAGGCCGCCCGCAGGTCCGGCAGAACGCCACCGCCGCAACTTCCGAATGTTTGAAGCAGTTCATGGCCTTCTTCTCCTGTTCCTTTACTTCGTGTTACGCACTTCCGGCCCCGCGGTTCCGCCGGGGTCCCTGGCCGCCGGGCGTGCGCCTTCCGGCGGCCTTTCGGGCGGGTTGGCCTGCTGGTCTTCCGCGCTGCCCGCGCGACCTTTCAATTCCTGTTCCTTCTGCGTCCATTCCCGGAGCTGGGTCTGGACCTCGTAAACCAGGCGCAGATTCTCGTAGAACTTCACGGCGCGTTGGTAACCGCGATAGACCTGCTCGTCGAGCCGGTGCCAGATGCGGGCGGGCTTGAGGTCCTCGGCCTTCAGTTGCCCGGGCGAAATGCCCGCAAAACGCGCCAACAGGGAGAACGAGAGGATGGTCATGGCGAATCCCATCGCAAAGCGCGGTTGCAGCACCGGCTGGATCCATCCGTGGAGCAGCTTGCGGATTCCGCCAGGCTGCCGCGGGCGGGCATGGCGCGCCGAGGGCAGCTCGAACAGGATGCGCGTGAGCAACTCCGGCGGGGGCTCGACCTCCGCCGCGCGTTCCATGAAGCCCACCGCCGCCCGGACGTCGCGCGCCATTTCCACGCAACTGGCGCACTGCGCCAAATGGCGCTCGAGGTCCGCCTTCACATCGGCGGCCAGCGTGCCGTCGACGTAGTCGCAGAGCAGGATTTCCAGATCGGCGCAGTTCATACCAGCACCTTCTGTCTTCGCAAGATGCGCGCCAGTTCGGCCCGGCCACGGTTCAGCCTCGACTTCACCGTTCCCTCAGGCACCTTGAGCACCTGGGCGATTTCCCTGTATTCCAAGTCCTCCAGGTCGCGGAGGATCACGGTCTCGCGGAGCTCGGGAGAGAGTTTTCCGAGCGCCCCTTGCAGCAGTTCGCTGGCTTCGCGGCCGGCGAGCATCCCGTCGGCGCGCGAGGCCGCAGTCCCACGCTCTTCCAGGAGCGGGAGCTGGTCTTCGATCGAATCCGTGGCCCGCTCCAGGCGGGTGCGGCGGTAGTGGTCGATCAGCAGGTTGCGCGTGAGCCGCGCCAGCCAGACCACGAAGCACCCCTCCCCGGAGCGAAAGCTCTTGAGCGAGCGGAACACGCGCAGGAAGACTTCCTGGGTCAGGTCTTGCGCCTCCGAATCCCTTCCCGTGAACCGGTAGCAGAGCGCGTAGACGCGGCGGGAGTGGGTCTTGACCATGTCCTCCCAGGCCGAGTCGTCTCCTTTGAGGCAGCGCTCAACCAGGCTGAAATCCGGATCCACGGTGCTTCCCCATCTCCTTACATATCCGGCCAGGGCAGGTCTAATCCCTGTGGCAACGGGCCGAGTGGTTCCCCAGATGCGGACCGGCGCCGTCCCCGGTTTCCCGGGGTAGAGGCGCGGAATTGTGAACGCAGCGGCCGCCATGGGTTTGCCTCGCACCTTCAGCCCTTCCCGGCGCCTGCCGCCTGGGATATCGGGCGGGACGCCTCATTTCAGGCTTCCAGTTAGAACAACGAGGCATTATGATAGGAAGTTCGCTCAAATCGAAGCCTACCGGCATGCAAGGTTCCATTCTAGCCCGTTTGGGGAAGGAGCGAGGCACAAATCCGCACTTGAACCGGACCGGACTCCGGCGCCTGGGAAAATGGAAGTGGCAGTGCGCGTTGCTGTTGCTGGCCTCCGCCGGGCTCCTGGCCTGGTGGCTGCTCCACCGCTGGCGCGCGATGCAGTTTGAATGGGGGACCTTCACCTCGAGCTTTCTGCAAATGGACTGGAGATGGATGTTGGCGGCGGCGGCGATCACCATCCTGTCCTATTACGGGCGGGCGCTGCGCTGGGGAGTGATGCTCCGGCCCCTGGGACCCGAACCCAGCCACTGGCGCCTGTTCAAGGCCACCGCCATCGGCTTTACGGCCGTGATGTTGCTGGGGCGTCCTGGTGAATTTGTCCGGCCGTACCTGATCTCGATCCAGGAGCGGGTACCGTTCTCCTCGCAACTGGCCGCCTGGTTCCTGGAACGAATCTGCGACCTGCTGGCGGTGCTGGTGATCTTCGGGTTTGCCTTGACCCAGTTCGATCCAGCCCGCACGCACCTGGGGCTAAAGCTCCAGTGGGTACTGGAGGTAGGCGGCTATGCTCTCGGGGTGATGGGGGTCATTTCCCTGGTCATCCTGGTGATGCTGAGCCGGTTCTCCGACGCCATGCGGCGCCGGCTAATGCAGGGGCTTGGTTTCCTGCCGCCGCACTACCACCACAGGGTCGAGCGCATCGTAACCGCCTTTCTCGACGGCACTTCGGCCACCAAAACGCACAGCTCCGTGTTCTGGCTGATGTTCTACACGGGACTGGAGTGGGCCTTGATCGTGCTGTCTTTTCTTTGCCTCTTCAGGGCCTTCCCGGCCACCGCCGCGTTCGCCCTTCGGGACATCCTGGTCTTCATGGGCTTTGTGGCGTTTGGAAGCATCCTTCAGATCCCTGGGGTAGGCGGAGGGGTGCAGATTGTCTCCATTATCGTGTTGACCGAGATGTATGGGGCGAAGCTCGAGTTGGCTACCAGCATCGCGATAATGATCTGGGCTATTACTTTTGTAGTAATTGTGCCCTTCGGCCTCGCCCTGGCCTTTCATGAGGGCTTGAACTGGAAGCGCCTGAGACAACTCGAGCAGGACGCTGTGGCCAGCGCCCAGGGCGACGCCGAGGTGCCGGAGCCTACAGGAGAATCTTCCGCATGACCTGCCCGTTTTGCGGCCACTTGCAGGACAAAGTGGTGGATTCGCGCGAAAGCAAGGAGGGCGACGTGATCCGGCGGCGCCGCGAGTGTCTGGCCTGTGAGCGCCGCTTCACCACCTACGAGCGGATCGATGAGATCCCCTACATGGTCATCAAGAAAGATGGCCGGCGGGAGAAGTTCGACCGTCAAAAGGTATTGACGGGGCTGCTGAAGGCCTGCGAGAAGCGGCCGGTGGCCATGGGGAAGCTGGCGGAGATTGTCGACGAGGTGGAAAGCCGGCTGGTGGAGAGCGCCGAGCGCGAGTTGTCTACTACAGTAATAGGCGAATTGCTCATGGAGCGGCTTCGCAACCTTGATAAGATCGCCTACGTCCGTTTTGCTTCGGTTTACAGGGACTTTCAGGACGAGGAAGCCTTCTTCAACGAGTTGAAGACGCTGATCCGCCAGAAGCGGGGTTGAGGGCAGCTCTCAGGTCCGCGTGGTACCCACGGGCTTCCCAGGCGGGGTGAGAAAAGAGTTGTGGGGGCACCACTTGTTAGTGAGGGCGACTAGCGTCCCGATTTTCATGTAACCAAAAGCGTTCATAGACATCTTCAACATTAGGGCTTAACTTCATAGAAGATCAATGATATGATCGAAGACGGCATCAAAGGCCGGAGGTGCGACCATATAGATCGGAAGTGGCCGCCAAGCGTCGGGTGGAGATCTGCCCCGAGACGAGCTCCGCAGTTGGCTTCGTTCACGCGGGGAGGTGAGTCAAGAAAGTGGACCAATTCGAAGATCAGTTTTTAACTGACAATCACGAGACCTTGGCTCTTCCCTTCGACGAGGAAGCGGCCAAGTTCTTCGATGCCGAAGCCGAGGATTTCCATTCGGTCCAGCAGGCCGAAGAGTCGATCTACACCGACGATCCGGTCCGCGTGTACCTTCGGGAGATGGGGGCGGTTCCCCTGTTGACGCGGGAGGGCGAAGTAGACCTGGCGCGGCGGATGGAGCGCGGCAAGCTTCGGATGCAGAAGGCCGTTAGCCGCTCGGCGCTGGTCCAACTGGCGGTCGTAGGTCTGGCGGAGCAGATCAAGAGGAACGAAGAAGAGCTGGAAAATGTAGTGGATCTGGGGGACGTTGAAGAGGGCAGCCCGGCGGACGAGACCCGTCAGATCGAGATGCGGCAGTTGTTTGCCGATGAGACCGCGCTCCACCGCAAGCAGCAGCAGTTGGCCGAGAGGCTGGAAACCATCCCGCTGACCAACAAGAAGGCCCGCAGGAAGTGTGCCGGGAAGCTGGCGCGTTCCAAAGTTGAGAGCTCGCTGGCCATCCGCAAGATTCCGTTCCTGCTGACGAAATGGAAGGAGTTCGGCAAGGAAATCGAGCGGGCGGTGGACGAACTCGGCCAGTTCGATGCGGAGCTGAAGCGCCTCCAGGAGCGCAACGGCCAGGCCAGCCAGTCCAGAATCAAGGAGTTGCGCCGCGAGATCCGGAAGCGCGAGGCCGTGGCGGGCGCCAGTCTCGACGATCTGAAGCATACCCTGGCGGTGATCCGCCACGGAGAGTCCGAGGCCGAGAGGGCCAAGAAGGACCTGGTCGAGGCCAACCTCCGGCTGGTGGTTTCGGTCGCCAAGAAGTACGTGAACCGCGGCCTGCACTTGCTGGATCTGATCCAGGAAGGCAATATCGGGCTCATGCGCGCGGCCGACAAGTTCGAGTACCGGCGCGGCTACAAGTTCTCTACGTATGCTACGTGGTGGATCCGGCAGGCGATCACCCGCGCCATCGCCGACCAGTCGCGCACCATCCGCATCCCGGTGCACATGAACGAGAGCATGAACAAGTTCCTGCGTGCCAACCGGGAGTTGGAGAAGGAGCTCGGGCGGGCCCCGACCAATGACGAAATCGGCCGGCGGATGGACATCTCGGTCGAGAAGGTGCAGAAGCTGAAGACCATCTCCCGCGACCCGGTTTCCCTGGAAACCCCGGTGGGCCGCGACGGCGAGTCGGCGCTGGGCGACCTGATCGAAGACCGTTGGGTAGGTTCGCCCGTGGACTCGGTGATCGAGTCCAACGTGCGCGATGAGACCGCCAACATCCTGAAGACTCTTTCGCCGAAGGAAGAGAAGGTCATCCGGCTGCGGTTCGGGATCGGGTGCGAACGCGAGCACACGCTCGAGGAAATCGGGCAGGAGTTCGACGTTACCCGCGAGCGAATCCGCCAGATCGAGGCGAAAGCTCTGCGGCAGTTGCGCTCGCCGGAGCGGGCCCGGCACCTGCGGGCCCTGCTGGCTGCGCGCTAGTTACCGAAAGTCCGCCAGTCCAAAGGCCGGGGGTCTTGGCGCCCCGGCCTTTTTTGCGCTGACCGCGCGGCAGGCCGCCTCCGGCCGATAGGCTACTTCGGCTCCGATTTCAGGGCCCCTTCAATGAAGGCTTGGCGGTCGCCCCTGGTCCACTCGGTCTGGATTGCGACCTCCGGGACGCCGGCCACGCGGCCCAGGACCAGGAAAGCGGGCAGGGCGTGATCCAGGGTTTTCCAGCGGGCCATTTCGGCCAGAGAGTGCAGGGCGGTTTCGCGAATCTGGTCCAGCACGTAAGGCCTGCGCTCCTCGGTGAGGGCGACCAGCGCGGCGGCGGCCCGGGTGCGGTCGCTCCAGGCTAGCGAGTTCAGCATCTGGATGAACCAGGTAGGCTCCACGCGGATGCCCAGGTCCTTGTCCCGCGCGCCCAGCGCGGCGATGGCGGCCAGCGAGCGGATAGCATGGTCCCGGACGCTTTCGTCTGGATCCTGCATGGCGTACTGGAGGTCGTCGACCACCAGGCGCTTGCTCGGGGCGTAGCCGATGACGTAGGCGGCGGCAGCGCGCTGGGCGGCGTCGCCGGACTCCCGCAGGACCCGGCGGATGCGGTCCAGGTGGTCGGCCGCCAGGTATTGGAGGCGCTCCTGGATGGCACGCACGGCCGGGTCGCTGGAAAGCGCGTGGCCCTGGACAAGGTTCTCGGAAACGGGCCCGGCGCGGGCGGCGCGCAGCAGGGCGGCCAGCAGGAAGCGATAGGAATCCGTGACCGCCTCGGGCAGCGTCGCCTCTCCGGAGGGCTCCGGCCGGAACTCGAAGTGGGGCGCCTCCCTCTCCTGGATTCCGACGTAGAGAATCGCGCGGTCGCCTTCGCAGCAGACCGCCTCGAGGCGCGCGCGCACCACCCCCGCGACGCGTCCGAGGCGTTCCTCGACATCGCCCTTCGAGGCAGGCAGGGGATCGCCTTCACGCACGGCCAGCGCTTCGCGCAGGCGCTTTTCGGACACGTGCCGCAGGCCGTAGAAGTCGATGACCCCGATCCGGGGCGCCTGGGCGGACAGAAGCCCAGGCGCTGCGAAACAGAACAGAACCAGAGCGCGCACCTTTCTTAGACGCGCTCCGCGCCCCACTCGGCTACGCCTGTTTCTCGGCCAGCGGCCCGATAATGGGCAGCACCCACTTCTGGTTCTGATAGGCCTTCACCATCAGCATGATCCAGAGAACGGCGATCGCAAGCCAGACCACCAGATTGATCAGGCTCATCAGGAACCACAGGCTGAACGGCAGTATCTGGAGCATGATCCTGATGAGGATGCTGAGGGCGATCCAGAGGGCAATCCAGACCACGTTGAGGAAGATGGACTGGAACGCATGGAACCGAACTGTCTTGTTCCGGTTGTAGGGCTCCAGCACCAGGAACAGAATGCCGCTGATCAATCCGAACAGGTAGCACAGGGCGCTAGCGGCGTTCTCCGTGAGCCCGGCGCCTGTCGCGGGCGGCGGGGGCGGCGGCTGGCTGGGCTGTTGGTAGTACGGGCCGGGTGGCGGCGGGCCGGGCTGCTGGTAGTAGGGGGGCGGGGGCGGGGGCGGCGGGGCTGCCCCGCCCGGGGCGGGAGCCCCGACCGGTGTTCCACACTTCTGGCAAAACTGGCCATCGACCTGGGAACCGCATTTGCTGCAAAAGGACATATTTCCTCCCGAAGGTCCAACTCTACTTCAAGGCCGGGGATTTCGCAAGGGGGCGGCTGCGCCAGTAGGACAAGGCTCCGCCTTCTCCTGGCACCGAACCACAAAACGCCGGGGAGGGTCCGATCAGCGAACCCGCCCCCCGCGGCTCACCGGCGACTGTTCTTGGCTATTTCTCCAGTGTTCTCCGCGATGCGGAAAAGCACCATCATGACCTCCAGCCATACCCGGCCAATCAGCAGGTACAGGAAAGCGGCGATCGGCGCGAGAATCACAAACACGATGCCCATTGTTCCCGCCTGCAGACCCATCACGATCATGCCCAGGGCCGCCAGGATCACCAGGATGATCAACAACACAAAGAGGAACTTGATGATCTTGGGCGCGACGAAGCTGGTGAACGAGAAATCGAACAGCGAGCCGAAGAATCCCTTGGATGGTGGGCTCGGCTGGGCGTAGCCCGGCGCAGGCTGTGGCGGGGCTTGGTACACTGGCGGCGGGGCCGCCGCGTAGCTCGGCGGGGCCGGAGGCTGAGGCGGCGGAGCTGCCGCGTAGCTCGGTGGGGCCGGCGGTGGGGGCGGTGGGGGCGGCGGAGCCGCCGCGTAGCCCGGCGCGTGGCTCACCGGAGTTCCGCATCTCCCGCAAAACTGGCCCTCAAATGGGGAACCGCAATTCTTGCAAAACTGCATAATATCCTCCCGTCTCCAGAACCTCGATCGAACCGGAGAACCGACTCTCGAAGAATTTACGTCCGGCCACTGACTGTAGCAGAATCCGCGCCCCGGTTCCAAGGGATTTCTGTGAATTGCCCGAATTCGGCTCCTTGAGCCAGCCATCCCTCCGGCTCGCCGGGTCGCACGCAGCACGCAACCCGGACAAGGCGGAGCCTGGCGGCGTTGCAGAATCAGATGGTATTCCCCGTGCCGGGTGTGGTATAGTGAAAGCGAGGTATACCCGGCGGGTCCGCGACCTGTCGGTCCCCAGCGCCTCGGCATTCCCGCAGAACCCCTTCGGTAATCCTAGGCTCGCTGTAATTGGGGTCAGATGCGCACAGGTGGAGAAGGTCTTCTGCCAGACTCCGGGTTACCTTGAAGCAGCCGCCCGGTGATCCGAGACAAGAGACTCTAAAGGAGTGGTGAGTCTTCCATGGACGATGATCGCAAGTACAGACAACGGGGCTACATGGACTCCGGCCGCGACAACCAGGGTCGGAGGATGGACGACAAACCGCGCTTGGGTCCTCGCCCACCCATCGACGTGACCGGCCCCAGGCTCCCGCGGCTGGTCCAGACGGTGGTGGCTTCGCGCTGCTACAACTGCTCCACCACGCTGCCCAACGGGACCGACTTCAAGGGCGTCTGCCCGAAGTGCAACGTGGCCCTGCACTGCTGCAAACAGTGCACCCACTTCGAGCCGTCCACCCGGTTCCAGTGTCTGAAGCCGGTACCCGCCCGCATCGCCGTCAAGGACCAGGCTAACGAGTGCACCTGGTTCGGGCCGCGGGTTACCGTCGCCCGGGACGCCACATCGTCCAATTCGACGACTGCCGCGAGCCCCGCGCCCCGCAACTCCTCCGACGCCCGGGCGGCATTCGATAACCTATTCAAGAAATAGGGCTTAGCAGGGGCCGCCATGCGCGTTGCCGAGCTTTACCAGCCCCATCAGTTCCGCTTGGTCGAAATGCCGCCGAGCGACCCCGCTCCAGGCGAGCTGCTGGTCCGGGTGGAGGCCTGCGGCATCTGCGGCTCCGACCTCCACTATTTCTCGGAAGGCGGGATCGGCGGCACGCCCTCCGTCTACCCCATGGTGATCGGCCACGAGCCCACGGGCATCGTTGTGAAGCCTGGCCCCGGCGTCACCGGATGGGCGCCGGGAGAGCGCGTCGCCCTCGAACCCGCCGTCTATTGCTACCACTGCGAGCAGTGCCTCACCGGGCATCACAATCTCTGCTCCCGCCTGCGCTTTCTCAGCACGCCCCCGGACCCCGGTTTCTTCCGCGAGTACGTCAGCCTGCCCGCCGCCAACGTCCTCCCGCTCCCCGCTGACATCAGCGCTCAGGAGGGCACGCTGTTCGAGCCGCTGGCCGTGGTGCTGCATTCCATCAGCCTGCTCCAGCTTCAGCCCGGAGAGAGGGTGGCCGTCTTCGGAGCTGGTCCCATTGGTCTGCTGACCGCCTTCGCCCTCAAGCTGTCGGGCGCCGCCCGGGTCTGGGTGATTGAGCCGGTGGCTGCCCGCCGCGACTTGGCCCGCCGCATGGGCGCGGATGTGGCCATCGATCCCAGGGAGGTCGACCCCGTTGGCCCAATACTCGACGACACCTCCGGCCGTGGCGTGGATGCGGCGGTCGACTGCGCCACCCGCGGCGCCTCCCTCGAGCACTCCATCGCGGTCGTCCGCCCTGGCGGCAGGCTGGTGGTGACTGGCATCCCGTCCGAAGCGCGCTCCGCCGTCGATTTCCACCTCATGCGCCGCAAGGAACTGGTTTTGTTCAATGTCCGCCGCTCGAATCACGAGTCCGGTGCCGCGCTCGAGCTCCTGCGAGAGCATCGGGCCCGCCTGGCCCCCATCCTCACCCACGAGATGCCCCTCGAAGACATCCAGCAGGCCTTCACCAAACTCGAACGCTACCAGGACGGCATGGCCAAGGTGGTCATCAAGCTGAGCTGAACGCTAACAAAGTCAGTCCGGCTCCGGGCGCCGCAGCACGATTGCCCTGGCGGCCAGGTCGCGCAGCTTGGCCAGCAGGTCCAGCGTTCGTGGGCCCGGCGCAGGCTTTGCCGACAGGCGGTCGAAGTACAGGCAGCCACCCAGAATGCCCTCTCGCAGGATCGGATAGACCCCCAGACTGACTGCCCCGACCGACTTGAGCGCCTCGGCCTCCGCAAAGGAGTTCTGGGCGGCCACGAACAGGTCCTGCCTCCGTACCAGCGCGGCTCCGATCAGCCCCCCACGCACCGATATCGGCACCCGGAACGTATCGCGCAGCTCCTCGATCTTTTCTCCCAGTCCCAGCCGGCCTTGCATCACCGTGTGGGCAGGGTCGGCCAGGCAGAAAAGAACCCGGTCGAAAGGCCCGCCCCGGTAAATCGCTTCCAGGACCATGAGGATCAGCCGATGCAGGTCGAAGTCCGCCGAAGCCTCGATGGTGGATTCCACGTCCCGCTTGAACTGGCGCAGAAGCTCCTCCCCCGTGGCGACCTCCGCCATCGCTCCGGTCTCCTCGCACGGGCCCCCCGCGGCAACGGTGGCCAGCGCTGTCTCTGCCTGCTTGCGCAGTCTCAGCTCGTCCAGCGGCACCGAGAGCGTCGAAAACGTGCTCTTGGTCTCGACGATCCCAGTCTCCAACACCCCGCTGACGTCCTCCTGGCGCAAGCCCAGCGCCGGGGAGTAGTCCTGAATCAGCAGGTTCACCCGCGCCGCCGCGCCCTCGGGCTCGCGCCGGTAGACCGCTGTGGTCAGGGCGTGACTGAACGCCGTCGCGGCCTTCAGCGCCGCCAGCTCCGCGTCGTCCGCCCCGATCCGCAGCGGGTCGGCGCTGCTGATGCACCGGCTGACCCGATCCGGCAGTTTCCACTGTTTCGACATCGCCTGTCCGAGTTCCTCGTAGGCAAAGTGCAGCACACGCGTGCACACCTCCCTCTCTCCCAGACTGCTCTCTTTCATTTCCGACAGGATCTCGGCGTACTGCCTCGGGAAGTAGCCGGCGATCAGCAGCTCCCCCAGATTCCGGAACATCCCGCAGAGGTAGGCTTCCTCCGGTCGCGGGTAGTTGATGCTGGCCGCCACCGCTCGCGTTTGGTTCGCGGTGAGCAGCGACAGCAGCATCAACTCCTTCAGCCCCGGCGAGATCCTGGTGTAGTACTCGAACAGCGCAACGCTGCCCGCCAGGCCCCGAATGGTCTCCATCCCCAGCAGCGCGATGGAGTGCGCAACGCTTACCACCGGCCGCCCCGACCGGTTGTAGCACACCGAGTTCGCCACCCGCAGTACCCGCAGCGTCAGGCCGTAGTCCCGCAGCACCACGTTGGTCAGCCGCTGGAGCGAAGCGCTCTCGTCCTCGATCACGCGCATCACTGCCTGGATGTGATGCGAAAAGGCTGGAAACTCCGGCTGCCTGGCGATCTCCGCGAGGCAAGACTCGATCCGTTGCTCTCTGGTCGGCTCCTCGCTCACCGGGGCGCTCCTCAGGCGGACGGGGCAGGTTGGGGGACCTCGACGCTCTAGACTACTCCAGCAGCATCGCGAGAGTGGACTGCAAACCCGTCGATCCTCACCTGTTAATCGCCCGGTTCGGTGGAATTCTTTAGCGGGTTGACCAACCCCGGCTGGCTCATTGCGAGAACAGTTCCGCCAGCAGCTCCTCGCGGCAAAGGTAATTGGGAATGATGAAGTCGGCGCCCACCCCGATCAGCCGCTTGCGCTTCCACTCATCCACGCTCCGGCACTCGGGCTCGGCGGTCGCCACCCCCACCGCGACTCCACCCACTTCCTTCACGTTCTCGATCTCGACGTACCCATCCCCAAAACCCAGGAACGCCGACCCCTCGCACTCCGCCGAGGAGATGAGCCGCTGAATCAGGATCTTCTTCGAGAAGCTCCTGTAATCGTCCAGCGCGCCATACACCCGGCCGTCGAAGTACCGGCTCACGTCCACCAGATCCGCCTCCTCGCGCATGTAGGGCTGATCCGTGCCGCTGGCCAGGTACATTTGTAGGCCACGCTCTTTCAGCGCCTCGAGCAACTCCCGCGAGCCCGGCACCAGGTACTTCTCCGGGGGCGCCAGGCCCTTGCGCAGCTCCTCCAGCCGGTAGGCGATCTTGGCGTGGAGCAGGTCCAGGTACATCCTTTTGTATTGCACCGGGTCGAGCGGCCTGCCCCCGCGCAGACCTACCTGGTTCGCCAGCTCGATCATCTGGTACATGGTCTGCTTGCCGGTCAGCCGCGCGACGAAGTCCTCCACCAGCGCGCGCAGGCTTTCCTCGCTTTCGCCGGTCTTCAGATCCAGCAGGATCTCCAGCATCATCGGGACCATCACATCCACCCAGCCCGCCCGAATCAGCGATACGGTGCCGTCAAAATCGAACAGGACCACCCGGGCCTGCCGAGCCGACACCCCCGGACGCACGCGTTCAACCATTGCTCCTATTCTAAAGGACCCGACAAAGGCTCTGACCGGGGCCTGCCCATCCTTTCTGTATGGCTTTCCTCGTGTTCGCCTTTTCTTTGCTATACAATTCCATTGGAGCGTGCAAGGCAGCGTCGCGTTGGGAAGCACTGCGGGAGACAGCGGTGAGCACAGAACGCTTTTTCGACGAGTCCAGCGAGCAGTCTGTGGTGAAGTCGGCTATCGTATCCAAGTACTTCTGGAGTTGGGCCAAAGTCATCATCCCACGAGTCGAAACCCGTGGTCGCAGGATCGCCTACCTCGATCTGTTCGCGGGACCCGGGCGCTACGGCGACGACACCAAGTCCACTCCGCTGCTCATTCTGGAGAAGGCGATCCAGGACGACAAGATGCGGGAAATGCTTGTCACCGTTTTCAACGACAAGGACCAGCGTAACGTCCAGGATCTCCAGAGCGCGATCAATCATCTCCCAGGGATTGAGCGGCTCATGCATAAGCCGCTGGTGCTCCACAAGCAGGTCGGGGATGAGATGGTGAAGATGTTCGACACGATGCACCTGGTGCCGACTCTGTTCTTTGTCGATCCCTGGGGCTACAAGGGGCTTTCCCTTCAACTGGTCAACTCCGTACTCAAGGATTGGGGCTGCGACTGCATCTTCTTTTTCAATTACAACCGCATCAACATGGGCCTCAGCAACAGGGCCGTTGAGGAGCATATGGCGGCGCTGTTTGGCACGGCGCGGGCCGAGATTCTCCGCGATATACTGGAACCTCTGTCTCCACAAGATCGGGAGGCCTGCATAGTCGAGGAACTGTGCGGCGCCCTCGGGGCCCAGGCTGGCAAGTACGTGTTGCCTTTCTGCTTTAAGAACGACGCTGGAACCCGGACCAGCCACCATCTGATATTCGTCAGCAAGAACGTCGTGGGCTACACCATCATGAAGGACATCATGGCCCGGGAGAGTTCGTCCCGAAATCAAGGTGTGGCGAGCTTCCAGTACAATCCCGCTGATCGGCGGTTCCCGCGTCTGTTCGAACTCTTGCAGCCGTTGGATGACCTGGAAGACATGCTCTTGGACGCCTTTCGCGGCCCGCCGCTGACGGTGCGCGAGGTCTTTGAGCGACACAACGTAGGCCGCCCATTCACAAAGAGCAACTACAAAGACGTGCTCAAACGTATGGAGGCGAAGGGATTGATCCGGTGTGATCCAGCGAGACGGAGGGCAGGTACACTAGGGGACGACGTCAGAGTAACGTTTCCCCGCAAAGGAGGGTCGGTTGGCAAAGTCGAGCATTGAGTGGACCGACGCCACCTGGAACCCTGTCACGGGTTGCACGAAAGTTAGTTCGGGGTGCAAGCGGTGCTATGCGGAGCGAATGGCGAAGCGGCTCCAGGCGATGGGCCAACGGAACTACCGCAATGCGTTCCAGTTGACCCTCCAACCCCACATGGTGGAGTCTCCCCTGAAGTGGAGACAACCGAGCCGCGTGTTCGTCAACTCGATGAGCGACCTCTTCCATGAGGACGTGCCGCTCGCTTACATCCACGACGTGTTCCGGGTGATGGCCCAGGCAGACTGGCACCAGTACCAGGTGCTGACCAAGCGGTCCGAGCGCTTGCTGGAGGTCAGCCCTCTTCTTGACTGGCGGCCGCACATCTGGATGGGCGTCAGCGTCGAGAATAACGCCTACAGATTCCGGATCGAACACCTCCGCCGAACCGGCGCTCATGTCAAGTTCCTTTCGTTGGAGCCTCTGCTCGGCCCATTGCCCAAGCTCAACCTTCGCGGAATCGACTGGGTGATTGTGGGTGGCGAATCGGGGCCGCGCGCCAGACCGATGCTTGCGGTGTGGGCGCGCGAGATCCGCGATCAGTGCGTCTCGGCCGGAGTGCCATTCTTCTTCAAGCAGTGGGGCGGCGTGATGAAATCCCGCAGTGGTCGTGTCCTCGATGGCCGCACCTGGGACGAGATGCCCGATGGCAGCCGAGCGGAAGTGCGACTGTTTCCAATCCTCGCCGCTGCGTGCGGATGAAGCCCTCCACGAGCCGCCACAGCCGAACCCCGCCCCCCTCTTTTTCGTATCCCCTTCTGTAAGAATTCCCAGAAAGTGGAGTCTCCATGGATGAGAACAGGAGGCGGGAGGACGATAATGAGCGCCGGCGCTCCAGCGGTTTCCGCTCCCAGCGGGGAGCTCGAGCGGGTCTTCCAGGCCTATCACGGCCGGGTGTTCCGCGCGGCCTACCGCATCGCCGGCAACGCCGGCGATGCCGAGGACATCCTGCAAACGGTCTTCCTGAGGCTGCTGCGCCAGGGCTGGGCGGCGGCCTCGGTGGGCCATATGGAGGGCTACCTCCACCGCGCCGCCGTCAACGCCGCCCTCGACCTGGTGCGCGCCCGCGGCGCCGCCTTGAGCGTCCCGCTCGATGAGGCCGCGTCGGCCCAGGACTCCCGCCTCCGGCCCAACCGGCGGCAGGACGCCGTCGAGTTGCGGGCCTGCCTGCGCCAGGCCATCGCCCGCCTGACGCCGAGGGCCGCCGAGATCTTCGCGCTGCGGTACTTCGAGGACTACGACAACCGGGAGATCGCCGGCCTGCTCGGCGTGTCGGCCTCCGAGGTCGCGGTCAGCCTGCATCGCAGCCGCAGCCGCCTTCAGAAAGAGATCCGTTCCTATCTAGGAGACCAGTATGAGCAACGATGAGAACGCTTCCGATCCCATCCTGGACCGGGCTATTTCCGAGATTCGCAACGAAGCCATCGACCCCGCCGCCGTGAGCGCGGCCGGGGAGCGGGTCTGGGCCCGCGTTTCCGAAGCTGCGCCCGCCCAGCCGTCCGGGGAAGTCGAGACGATTCGTACCTGCGCGGACTTCCAGGCCCTGATTCCCGCCTGGCGTGAGCACCGGCTCCCGAGCGCCCGCGCGCTGCTGCTCGAGGACCACTTCCACGAGTGCCCCGCCTGCCGCAAGGCGCTCACCCGGCGCGCACAGCCCGAACCCATTCCGATCCGGAAACCGATGAGCCCGGTCTGGAAGTGGGCCGTCGCCGCAGCCATGATCGTCGCCGCCGGCTGGAGCGGATATTTCGCCTACGACCGTTTCGCGCCGGCCCCCGCCGGGCCCCGCGCGACGGTCCGCACCCTGGACGGCGTCCTCTACGCGACCGCCGCCGGCGCCTCTACGCCACTAGCCGCCGGCGCCGCCATCGAGGAACGTCAAACCGTCCGGACCGCCAAAGGTTCCGGCGCGCTGCTCCGGCTTCGCGACGGCTCGGTGGTCGAGATGCGAGAGCGCACGGAGCTGGCGCTCTCCGAGGCCCGCAACGGTGCCACCATCCAACTCGCCGCCGGAAGCATCATTGTCCAGGCCGCCAAGCAGCGCAGGGGCCATCTTTACGTCTCCACGGCCGATTGCCTGGTTTCGGTCACCGGCACGGTATTCTCCGTGAACAGCGGCCTCAAAGGCTCGCGCGTGTCGGTCATCGAGGGCGAAGTCCAGGTCGCCCAGGACGGCCGCACCAGCGTGCTCCATCCTGGCGATCAGCTTGCTACCAGCGCCGCCCTGACGCCGGTGCCCGTCAAGGAGGAAATCGCCTGGAGCCGCGACTTCGGCCGATACGTCGCCCTCCTGAACGAGTTCTCGAAGCTGCGGAAGAAGCTTGAAGCCACGCCCGGCCCCGGCCTGCGCCGTTCCAGCAAGCTGCTCTCGCTGGTTCCGGACGGCGCCGTCTTTTACGCCTCGATTCCCAACCTCGGCCCCACCCTGAGCGAGACCAGCCGGCTGTTCCACGAACAGCTCCGGCAGAGCGAAGTGCTGCGCCGGTGGTGGGCGGAGAAGATGAAGACGCCCGAGAACCAGGCCAAGCTCGACGACGTGCTGAATCGCGTCCGCGCGTTCAGCGACTACCTGGGCCAGGAGATCGTCGTCGCACTCGTGCCCAGCGCCGGAGGGGAACCCGGAGCGCCGCTGGTGATGGCCGAAGCGTCCCGCCCCGGCTTGCGCGCCTTTTTGGAACAGGAAATCGCCAAACTGAAGGCGGAACCCCACGGCCAAGTCCCGGTCCGGATCGTCGATGACCCCGCCAGCGCTGTCTCGGCCGGCAAGGAAGCGCTGGTCTACGTCGGCGGCGATATCGTCGCCGTCTCGACCGACCTGGCCCAGCTCCGCCGGGTCGCCGCTCTCGCCGCTCAGCCTGGCGCCAGCGCCTTCGCCAAGTCCGATTTTTACGCGCGCATCGCGGCGGCTTACGGCCAGGGCGTCACCTGGCTGTTCTGCGCCGACCTGCGGACGTTGGTCGGCAAGAACGCCAAGGCCAACCAGGACTTGCAGCGCAGCGGGTTCGGCGACCTCCGCTATCTCATGCTCCAGCGCAAGGAGGTCGCCGGCCGCGCCGAGAACAGCGCGGACCTGACTTTCGCCCAGCCGCGCCGCAGCATCGCTTCCTGGCTCGCCGTCCCAGCCCCCATGCGCGGCCTGAACTACATCTCGCCCGACGCCACGCTCGCCGTGGCCGTCCTGGCCAAGAACCCCGCCCAGATGCTGGACGACGTGTCGGCCTTGAGCCACTCCGATCTCTCGACCGGCCTGGCCGAGTTCGAGGCCCAGACCGGCGTCAACCTCCGCACCGAACTCATAGAGCCGCTCGGCGGCGAGTTGGCGTTTGCCCTGGATGGCCCGGTCTTGCCGCAGCCGTCCTGGAAACTCGTGCTGGAGGTCAACGATCCCGAGCGGTTCACGCAGACACTCGACAAGCTCGTCGCCGCTGCCAAGGGCCTTGTCCGGCTGGAGAAACAGACCGCCGATGGCCGCACATTCTATACCCTGACTGGTCCCAAGCCCGGTCTCGAGGCGCACTTCGTGTTCGACAACGGGCTGGCCATCGCCGCGCCCACGCAGGATCTGCTGGTGCGCGCCCTCCAGTACCGCTCGACCGGCTATACCCTCGCGCGCTCCCCCAAGTTCACCGCGCTGTTGCCCCACGACGGCCAGGTCAACTTTTCGGCAATGGTTTACCACAGCCTGGGTTCGCTGGTTGCGCCGTTCGCCGGCAAGATGCAACTCACACCCGAGCAGCGCAAGTCGCTCGATACGCTCGCCCCGGCCGACGCGCCGGCCCTGGTCCTGATCTACGGCGAGCCGGACCGCATCCACCTGACCTCCAGTGGCAGCTTCCTGGGCCTGGGGCTGGAGCGAATGCTGGGCCTGGCGCCCGGACGCTTCCGGTGATAGCATCGCGTTGATGCGCCTTGTACCCAGTTGGGATGAATACTACTTGCAGATCTGCCGGGTGGTCGCCTGCCGCAGCAAGGATCCCCACACGCAGATCGGCTGCGTGATCGTCGGCCCGCACCACGAGATCCGGTCGACGGGCTACAATTCGTTTCCGAGGGGGATTCGCGACGACGTACCGGAGCGGCTCGAACGCCCGGCAAAGTACTTGTGGATCGAGCACGCCGAGCGCAATGCCATCTGTAACGCCGCGCGCGCCGGAACGGCCACTGAAGGCTGCACGCTGTACGTCGAAATCATGCCCTGCATGGACTGCGCCCGCGCCATCGTGCAGGCGGGCATCACCGAGGTGGTCATCTCGGCCGAGCGCATGGCCCAGTACTCCAGCGAATACTACAACCAGCACTTCGGGATGGTAGAGGTTCTGTTCGGGGAAGCCAAGGTGCGGGTCCGGTGCGTCGCCGCCGGCGGCTAGCGCCTCAGAAGCTCCGCACGATGGTGGCCCGGAAGGCGGCGTTGATCGGGTCCACCGCGGCGCCGGAGAGATTGCATACCCGCACCGCGATCGTGTCCGCCGCGCTCACGCGCATCAGGCCCAGCAGTCCCGGCTCGAACGCGCTGGGCCAGCCCGGTGCCACGCTGTCCCCGGCCGTTGCACCCACCAGCGTAAAGGTCTGGTCCGTCGCGCAGGCTCCGCTGGCGATGAGGGGAAAATTCAGGACCGCGGTGCTGGTCAAGTACGTCGGCACCACGGCGGAATCGACCGCCACCGTCGTGCGGCCGCCCGACTCCACGCTCGCGATTCCGGTTCCCGCCGAGACATTCTTCAAGCTGAGCCAGCCGCGGTAGTCCTTGCCGCCGGTTGCGTCCCACGCTCCGCTGCTCGCCGTCCAGTTGTAGAGCGGGATGGAATCCGCCGGAAACGCCGTCACGCTCGACTGCGCGAGGCACCCCGCAGATGCCGCCAGCGTGAGATTGTGCCCGATGGTCAGCGTGCCGCCGCCGGAAACGTAGACGAAGGCGGTCCCGGACCCCGCGCTGAGCGTCGCGGTGCAACTGCGCGTGAACGAGTACACCGTGTTGCCGAACCGCGCGTTGCAGGGAGTCGTGGTGGAGCAGTTGGCCCCGATGGTCAGCACGGTGGAACTGCTGCGTGTCACGCCGAAATCGCCGAGCTGCGATCCCATGCCGGCGCCGCCGCTGGCCACCGTGCCCGGCTGCCACGCGCTCGAGCCCGCGCTCCAGACCAGCGCCTGGCCGTCGGTGGGCGCGGTCGAGGAGACCGCGTGCGACTGGATCGCCGTCACGGTAGCGCTCGAGAGGTCTCCGCTGAGGTCTCCGCCGGTCGTGTGCGAGTGCACCGCCGAGGCTTTGCCACTGAGCTGAGCTTGCACATCCGAGCTCACATTCGCCAGGTATCCCCAGACCGTGTTAGTGACCGTGCCGGCGCCGATCCTGGTGGCGTTGATTCCCGTGGCCAGTTGCGCGTCCGTCACCGTTCCGGCGATCTGGGAGAACGCGTAGTCCCCGACCTGCGCGGCGACCGCGCCCGTCCGCCCGAACACGCTCCCCACCGCCGCGTTCCCGCTCATCTGGGTCCAGGTGTTGGTGGCCGTACAGAAGTACAGGTTCTGGCCCGCCGTAGCGTTGGTCTTGAAGAACTGGTCGCCGGGCGAGCAGGAGGCGGGCGGAGACGTGCCGGCCTTGGCCGGTGCGGTTCGATCCGAGCTGGTGGCCACCAGCGCGCCCTGAAACGTCTGTGTCGTCCCGGTGGCGAACGCGTTGCTTGTGTCGATCCTGGCCGCCATGGTCGACCCCGATCCGTTGACTACGCAACGCCCGCTCTGCGGGTTGGCGAAGCTGACGCTGACATCGAAGCTGGAGGGATCGACGGAGATCGAGTCGGCCTCGATCCTCCGGGCCGGCGTCGCGTTGTCATAGCAGTCCACGATCAGGTTCGCGGTTCCCAAGCCGTGTGCGCTCCCCAAGATGGAGACGCTGGTCTGCGAACTGAACGTCTGGGAGTAGTTGACTCCGCCCGCCGCCTGGGCCACCGCCGGTTCCCACTGGCTGTCCGCGCTGCTCCACTTCAGCACCTGGCCGTCGGCAGGCGCCAGCGAGCCGATCGGCCGCCCCTGGATTCCGGTCACGGTGACCGCTTGGGGCGCCCCGCTGAGGTCTCCCGCCAGGGCTCGCCAGTCCGCCGTTGTCCCATCGTTTGACAACACCCGGTTTGCGTTCCCGGGAACGGTTGGAAGCCCGCTGGACCCGCTTTCGAGAGTCCAGACATTGGCGGACGTGCAGGCGAACAGGTTCTGGCCCGCTGCCGCATCGGTCTTGAAGAACGTCTGCCCCACCGAGCAGGTCCCCGGCAACGCTGTCCCGGTCCGGAATGGCTTGGTTGACGTCGCCGCGGAGAAGTCCACGTTCTTGCCCTGGGTTCGCAAGTCGACCTGGGTCTGCGCGCCGGCCGGGGCCGCCAGTACAGCCGCGAGCAGGCATACCGCCAAAGAGGTGTCTTTCATGTCGGCCTTCTCGAATACCTCACGCCCCAGTGTAGGCAGCCGAAGCTGCGCTCTCTGCGCGCATCCGCCCAGATCTGGTTGAAAAGCACAGGGATATATTCCGGATCACGCGGTGATTGGGCCCGCAATCGAGCTGCAAACAGACGCGGCGCCCGCCCCCGCTCCGGACCCGGTCGCCGCCTCAGACGAACTTGATGCGCCGCGAGGCCAGCATCGCCATGCGCAGCAACAGCAATCCGTGCTTCCAGCGCCGGATATTGGTCTGGCCGTAGCTGCGCTCCTGGTACCGGATCGGCAGATCCACCATTTTGAGGCTGTACCTGGCCGCCCCGAAGATCCGGTCGAAGTCGCCAAACGGATCGAGTTTGCCGAAATACGACCGGTTGGCGGCGATCATCTCGTAGTGGCGGCGGCTGAGCGCATCGCGCCTCTTCCCATCGGGTACACCAGGCGCACCCCGTTGACCAACTCCCCCTTGCCCGAGCGCCACGCTTCGTAAAAGCGGGGCAGATCCTCGGGAGCCACCGTCAGATCCGCGTCCAGGATCATGAGTAGCTCCCCGGTGGAGTTGGCGAACCCGAGCCGGACGGCGTCCCCTTTGCCCTTGCCGGCTTGGCGAAGCAGTTTCACGCACCGCCCCGGCCAGTTGGCTATCTCCCTCTCGATCACCGCGCCGGTGTCGTCGCTGGAATGCCCTTCCACGAAGATCAGCTCGGTCCCGCCGCCCATGTTCGGCAACCGATTGAATATATGCGGGATGTTGCCCGCCTCATTCCGCGCGGGCACGACCACGCTGACCACCGGCTGCCCGCAGCCCAACTCCAGCGCCCGCATGCCGGGAGGAATCAGGAACTGGTAGATCTCGGCCAGCCGTCTCTGGTACTATCCGCGGGTCCGTTCCCAGCGATCCAGCGAGGCGGCAAACGCGTCCCAGTAACGTTGCCGCTGCTGGGCGTACCTGGCTTGGCGGGCCCGGAACGACTCTTCCGAGCCCGGCGCCTGCTCGGCATTGGCGGCGTGTGGGCTCTCGATCGCCTCGCTTACGGCAGCACGAGCAAGGGCCTGGAGCGGGCGCCGGCCGATCCTACGACCGTGCCGATCTGCTGGAGTAGAAAATCCAGAAAGGCGCGACCGCGCCGCCGGCCGTTATTCAACTGGAGCTCCAAATGCTGAAAGAACACCAGCACGCCAAGGATGTCGGCGTCCCGTATCGTAGCCACGCCGAGGCGCTCGGCGGAGCTCTTGCGAAACTCTTCCAGCCCCTTCTGCATGAGTTCGCAGATCCGCGCCGCCAGCGGGTTTGCGGGCTTGCTCTCGTAGTACAGCCCGCCCACAAGCGTGCGATACGTCCGCACCAGCGAGTCCAGCGCCTCGCGCACATCCAGGTCCACCACGCCGGGCGTGCCCAGCGCCATGGTGACCAGCCCGTGCATCATGGCGCCCGTCAGAACTGGGCGATCTTCGAGGAACTTCTCGCTGACCTGGATGTCCGAGTTGGGGACGCTCTCCGGATCGATCTCCCGCGGCTTCTCGCGCCTCCGCGCGTCCCGCAAGTACTCGCAATCCAACGGGCAGCTCACGCTGTTCTCGCGCTCCGTGCCGCAGCACACCGGGCAGATCTCGCCCCCCACTCCGGGGCACCGCCGGCGCGCGCGGCGCGTTTCGCAGATCTTACAGGCCATAATGGGTAATCATCTCATATGCCCCGCACCGACCTGTTTCTCAAGGTTCAAGTCGACCACGACCCGCACGAGCCTCCCGAGCGCCTCGCCCAAGAGATCTGCCGCGCCATCCTCAAGATCTACGGCGTTCGCTCGGCCGAGCTTTCCAGCTTCGTCTCCCACCAGGATCCGCCCGGCCGGTGACCGCTATGGCTGGCCCAGCGTCTGCTCGTAGGTGCGGCGGAAAAAGCCGTCCGTCATTCCCGCGATGTAGTCGCAGACCACCCGGTGAGGCGGTTGGCCCTCCGATGCCTCCCGATAGGAGTCCGGCAGGCGCCCGGGCTGGTCCAGGAAGAACTGGAACAGTTCGGCGATCACGGCGGCCGAGTGCCGGCGTTCCTCCGCCAGCGCCTTCGAGAAATACACGCGCGAGCCCAGAAACTGTTTGAGCGCTGCACTGGTTGCCGCCGCAGCGGGCGCCAATCGCGCCAGCCGCGCCGGGTGCCGCCGGACCGCCGCCACGTCTTTGGCGCCCGCCTCCGCGACCGCCTCATAAGTCCCCTCGATCAGTCCCGACACCAGCAGGTCGATCAGTCGCCGGAGGCCCTCGTTGAACCGTATCCGTTCGGGCGCTCCGGGAAACTGCGTCTCGACCCCCGACTGGATCTCGGAGTATTGTGGAATGTCCCGCGCCACGGCCTCCAGGTCGAAGAACCGGGCTGAGAACGCGTCGTCGAGGTCCGCGGTGTTGTAGGCCACCTCGTCGGCCAAGTCGATCAATTGCGCTTCCAGCGGCGGTCGCCGTCCCGGCAGGTACTCCTCCAGCTCGGGCCGTTCGCCGGGCTGGAAATCCTTCGAGTGCTTGATGATGCCCTCCCGCACCTCGAAGGTCAGATTGAGCCCCGGAAAGCGCGCGTAGCGCTGCTCGAAGCTCTCGACAATGCGCAACGCCTGGAGGTTGTGGTCGAAGCGGTCCCCGAACCGGCTCATCTGCCGGTCCAGTTCCTCCTCGCCGGCGTGGGCGAACGGGGGGTGCCCGATGTCGTGGGCCAGCGCCAGCGCCTCGGTCAGGTCCTCATCCAGCCCCAGGGCGCAGGCCGCCGTCCGCGCAATCTGCGCCACCTCGATGGTGTGGGTCAGCCGGTTGCGGAAATGATCCGAGAGGCCCGCCGTGAAAACCTGCGTCTTGTCTTCCAGCCGGCGGAACGCGCGGGCGTGGACGATGCGGTCGCGGTCCCGCTGGAACTCGTTGCGATAGGGATGCGGAGGCTCCGGGTAGCGGCGGCCCAGGCTCTCTCCCACCGGGAACCGCACGCCCAGCGGTTTCATCGGGCAGTCCGCTCTACCGGTCGCGTGGCAATTGGCTCAGCACGGCCATGGCCGCCCGGCCGACCGCGGCCCGGCCCGTGGTGCTGAGCGGATCCAGCAGCTTGCGCGCCTCCGCCGGGTTGGCCGGGGCCAGCAACTCCGCCAACGCGATGGTTGCCTGCTCCTTGGAAACGAACTCCGACGGCTTGGCGATCAGCGAACGCAACAACTTCTCCGCTTGCGGCGCTTTCCCTTGCCACCGATACAGGTCGGCCAGGGTCAGCTTGGCTAGCGAGGCATAATTGGCGTTGCTGGACTCCGCGGCGGCTTTCAGCCATTTCTCGGCCTCCTGGGTCTGGTCCTGCTCGGCCGCCATCGCGCCCAGGTAATACTCGGCGATGATCGCTTCGTCGCTCCCGGAGTATTTCGCCACCAGGTCCGAGAACGCCTTGGCGGCGGCGCTATTCCTTTCCTGCTCGGTGGGAAAAGACTTGACGAACTCGCTCGTTGGCGGCCCGACCGGGGCCTGCTGGATCTCGATCGCCGCCGTCAGCGCCGCCTGGCGCGCGTTGTGCTGTTGCCGGCGATAGCCGGTCACCACAAGCACCGCCACCAGGACCGCCGCCCCTACGATGCCGTAGCGGATGGCCTGCTTGCGGTGCTCGCTGACATATTCGACGGTGTGCCCAACTTCGCGGGCAAACTTGTCTCCCTTTAGTTCTTTTCGGGTAATTCTATCCACGGAATCCTCGGCAGCGACTTGATTCTATCACAACGGCCGCGGGGCAGGCGCACCAGCCTGCCTTCAGGCGAAGCTGCGAACGGCCGCCGCTTCCTCGTCGTGGACCTCGAATACCGTGTACAGTTTCGTGATCTGTAATAGATCCCGGACTCGCTTGGTCAGGTTCAGCAGCTTCAACTGCCCGCCCTGGTTGGCCACCGAAGTGAACCCCGACACCAGTTCGCCGATCCCCGAACTGTCGATGTAAGACACATCTCCGAGGTTCAGCAGAATCTTCTTGTTCCCCTGGGCCATCAGGCCGCGAATGCCCTCGCGAAGGTTGCTCGAACCTTCGCCCAGCGTGATCCGGCCGCTCACATCAATCACCATGACATCCCCCACTTGGCGGGGGCTAAGTTTCGCACTCACAGAATCCATCCTCCTCCGACGTATTGTCGGTCTATTGCTTGTTCTCCAAGTACTTGACCAGCCTGACCTCGGTCCCGCCCGCAACCCGGCGGCGAACCTCGAACTCATCCATGAAGGCGCGGATCAGGAAAATCCCCCGGCCCGACTGCTGCAACAGGTTGTGCTCGGCCAGCGGATCCGGCAGCGCCGCCAGGTCGAACCCTTCGCCCTCGTCGCCGACCGTAACCGTCAGGCGGTCCTGGCCGCCGGTCACCGCCAGGTGCACCTTCTTGTGCGCGTTGTACCGGTTTCCGTGCACCACCGCGTTCACGATCGCTTCGCGGACCGCCATCCCGATTCTGTGCTGGTCGTCCTCCGGAAACCCCAGCTCCCGGGCCGCCTCCAGCGCCACCCGCTCGGCTTCATCGGCGCTCTCCAGCGCCGAGTCAAGCAACCTCTCCACTCCCCCGATCTCGCTCCTCGTGTTCTCGCCCACGCGATTCCCTTAGCCGCCGCTGCATCCCGGTTCGCCGGCTCTGGGCGGAAACAGTGCAATCGCGACGCGGCCCAGTCGAACCGTTACCTTAGCAAAGTCGGCGCAAAAAGGCAAAGGGCCCGGCGTTAACAGTAGGATAACGCTCCGCCTTGTCCCGGTGGGGTGCCGGATGCGACCGGACAAGCCGGAGCCTGATCCGGTACAATCCGAGTCTTCGGACATCACTCGAATGAAGCGAATCCTGACTCACTTCTTCTGGGCCGCCGTGGCGGTCCTGGCGGCGTTTTGCCTGGGGGGCATCGCGCTCCACCGCGGCGAGCGGATCAACAGCACCTGGCTGGTGGCGGCCGCGGCTTTGACCTACCTCGTGGGCTTTCGTTTCTACGCCAGGTTCATTGCTGTCCGCGTGATGGCGCTCGACAACCGCCGCGCCACGCCCGCCGAGCGGTTGCGCAATGGGCACGATTTCGAGCCCACCAACAAGTGGATTCTGTTCGGCCACCACTTCGCCGCGATCGCCGGCCCGGGGCCGCTGGTGGGACCCGTGCTGGCCGCGCAATTCGGGTACCTGCCCGGCGCGCTGTGGATCATCGTCGGCGCCGTGCTGGGCGGCGCGGCGCAGGATTTCATCGTGCTGTTCGCCTCGATGCGGCGCGACGGCAAGTCGCTCGGCCAGATGGCGCGCGAAGAGATCGGCAAGGTCGGCGGGTTCACCGCGCTGCTGACGGTGCTGCTGATCATGGTGATCATGCTGGCGGTGATGGCGCTGGTGGTCGTGAACGCGCTCAAGGGCAGCCCC
>Ga0187850_10001021_pt1 | contig 32535 bp, 28 predicted proteins | sample June2016WEW_4_15_FD_132436 | JGI IMG/M metagenome (GOLD analysis project Ga0187850, IMG submission 132436) | Peatland microbial communities from SPRUCE experiment site at the Marcell Experimental Forest, Minnesota, USA - June2016WEW_4_150 | ecosystem: Environmental > Terrestrial > Soil >...
AGCGCGGGCTATACCCTGCTGCTCGGACATTCAGACGGACTAGCCGAGCGGGAAAAAGAGCAGTTGAGAATATTGCGAGGCGAGGGAGTCGCCGGCTTGGTGTTTATACCAGGAAACCTGCCGAGGGCTAACTATGAGTCCATTCGAACCTGGAAGATCCCAGTGGTGGCAGTTGACCGTTCGCCCGGCGAACTGGAGGTGGATTTGGTTTGCTCGAACAACCGGGAGGGAACGCGGCAAGCGGTGAATCACTTGCTGTCTCTTGGTTACAAGGAAATCGCCCTTCTGAACGGTCCTGAAGGAATCAACGTCACCCAAGAGCGTCTGGGTGGATATCAGGACGCACTCCGGAGTGCGGGCGTGGCGGTGCGGGAATCGTTCGTTATCCACAGCGATTTCCGGCAAGTGGGCGGTTATGCGGCGATGGCCCGATTTCTGGACCTGGCCAAGCCGCCCAGGGCTGTAGTGGTCGCCAACAACCTGATGACTCTGGGGGCGCTTCAGGCGATCCATGAGCGAGGCATTCGCATTCCTGAGGAGTTGGCCGTGGTGTGCTTCGATGACATGCCGTGGGCGACCTCTCTTCGTCCGCCTCTTACGGCCGTGGCGCAGCCGGCCGAAGAACTTGGGCGGACCGCGGCCCAGCTCTTGTTGGAACGGCTTAAGGATCCCAAGAGACTGGTCAGGCAAGTGGTTTTACCAACGCGCTTGATGGTGCGGGCTTCGTGTGGCGCTCGCACGGCGGTTCAGGCTGAGCGGCCGGGGCTGCCGCATCCGAGGAAAATGGGAGGGGCTGCCAAGCAAACCAGCCCGGAATTGAGGGTTGAAGCAACGTCGTCCTGAGAGGGTGCGCCGCTGACATCGTTTGCCCTCGATGGGGCACTTGATCAGAGATAATTGCGACTGAAAAAACACGGCAGCCAGAAATGTAATCGTTTACACCCTGCTAACCGCGAAAAATGAAACTACGCGAAATGAAAATAGACGTGGCATTCCAATCCGCTCCGTCCACGAGCTTGCGGGGGCATCACCCCTTCCAGAAGCCTTTGCTGGTGCTGGCGCTGGGCGCGATCTGCTACCCACTTCCGGCCAATGCCGAGACCCGGCATCTCTCCCGCGACGAGTTGCGAGACAAGATCCAGGGAGGCTGGGCTGGCCAGATGATTGGCGTCTCATTCGGCGCACCGACAGAGTTTAGGGCGATGGGAAAGATCAACGAAGCGCAGCTGAAATGGTCGCCCGACCGCGTGTCGAACGCCATCGGGCAGGACGACCTTTATGTGGAGATGACCTTTGCGAAGGTGATGGACGATGCCGGCCTGGAGGCGACCTGCGAGCAGTACGGCGAGGCGTTTCGAGTCTCGAAGTATGGGCTCTGGCATGCCAATGCCGGGGCGCGCCGGGCACTCGGTCAGGGCATCAAAGCCCCATGGTCGGGCCACCCCAGATACAACTTTCACGCCAATGACATCGATTTTCAAATCGAGGCAGACTTTATCGGGCTGATGTGCCCTGGGCTGCCGCGCGAGGTGGACAAGTACTGTGACCGGGTCGGCCGGGTGATGAACTATGGCGACGGCCTATATGGCGGCATGTTCGTGGGTGGCATGTACGCGGCGGCGTACTTTGAGAACGACCCGCGAAAGGTCGTGGAAGCCGGCCTGGCCTGCATCCCCGCCAAGAGCCAGTACGGGCTGCTGATCCGCGATTTGCTGGCCTGGTCGGCCCAGCATCCGAACGACTGGCGAAAGGTCTGGCAGCTTCTGGAGCAAAAGTGGGACAAGGACCATTCGTGCCCCGACGGCGCGCTCGAAGCTTTCAACATCGACGCCAAGCTCAACGGCGCTTTTGTGGCCTCGGGCCTGCTCTTTGGCGGCGGGGATTTCTACAAGACCATGGAGATCGCCACCCGGTGCGGGCAGGACTCGGACTGCAACCCCTCGAGCGCCGCTGGCGTGCTGGGTGTCATCCTTGGCTACAGTGGCATCCCGGACCAATTCAAATCCGGCATCCCGGCGCTCGCTGATACGAAGTTCGAGTTCACCGACTATTCGTTTAACTCCATTGCGAAATCCACCGAGACCCGCGCCCTTAAGGTGATCCAGATGGCCGGCGGCAAGGTCAGCGACTCCGAAGTCATCATCCCCATTCAGAAGTCCAAGACGCCGAAACTGGAGCAGTGGACGCCCGGGATTCCCGACCGGAAGATTGACCCCAAGGATCCGGCATGGTCGTGGCAAGGCGATTGGAAGGAGAACCGGGGCGCGATGTCCACTGAAACCTCGGGCAGCGAAGTTGCGCTCAAATTCACCGGTGTCGCGGTGGCGGTCATTGGCGAACTGAACCAAACCGGCGGCAAGGCGGACGTTTACCTTGACGGAAAGAAGGTTGGTGTCGCCGACGCTTACATTGTCCAGAACACCCATGATAACGTGCTATGGAATGTCTATGGCCTGAAGCCCGGCGAACATACCGTCCGCCTGGTGACTATCAGCGATGCCGACCCGCGTTCCAAAGGCAAAAAGGTGTCCCTTAACAAGGCCGTTGTCTATCGAGCGGCTAATTGATTCAGTACTAACACTAACTAACCCAAAACCATTATGCTTATTGTCGAAGCCTACCCTCACGCCATCGCGATGTGTTTGATCACCACAGAAAAACCACTGCGTCAGAAACCAAGAAACAAACAACAACAATCCAATGAAAAACAGACAAACACCAAACGACAAGACTCGTATGAAATTAAATAAAACAAGCAGCACGCTGCTCGCGTGCCTGGCCGGCGCATGTCTAGCCAGCAGCCAGGCAACTGCCGGACAACTGCTCGGCAGCGTTACTCAGATCCGTCCCGGATCACCGGAATATAGTGCCACCACCGACCTGACTGCGGAGGGCACGGCGGACTGGATCTTTTGGGAGGAAACTCATGCCACCCCGACCGGTGTTTTCGATCACAAGGCTGCGGGGGCGGACACAAATTCGATCAGCGAACTCTCACTTTATGGCGCTGTCGGCCCCTATTATGACTCTCTCGGTAATCCGAGTCAGAGCTTTTCCTGGACCGACGGCATGCCCAACAACCCGTCAACGACGGGTATGCAGAATTCCTTTGCCAATGGCCCCTCGGGCAACGGCCTGCAATTCACCGTCGCGGCGGACACGAGAACCAAATATCTTAAGGTATATTCGGGGGGCTACGACGGCATCATAACTTGCCAGGCCACGCTCAGTGACAATAGCGCCCCTCCCATTAATCTAACAGTTGATGATACCGGGGACTACAATCACTATGATTACTTTACGATACAGTTCGCGGCCAACTCGGCCAACCAGACGCTGACCGTCGCTGTCTTCGTAAGCACATCGGGCGCTATTGACGGCATGTGGACGACCGTCAGCCTCGCCGCGGCCTCACTGCAGACTCCCCCGCCCGCACCGCAATTGCTCACTCAGCCATCTTCCAGTACGAATTGGGTAGGGCTGAACCAACAATTCTCGGTGACGCCTGGCGGCGCCCTGCCGTGGTCTTGCCAATGGTGGAAGGAAGAGAACGGCGTCTATGTGCCGCTGGCCGACGGCGGCCAGATCTCCGGCTCAACGACGTCTACTCTGACCATTAGCAACCTGGTGTTTGCCAATGCGACCAATTACTATGTCGTAATCTCAAACAGTTACGGCTCGGTCACGAGCAGTGTGGCAAGCGTGACCATTCTGCAACTCGCCGGAGCGCTGAGCGGCGCCATCAGCACACCCCCGGCACTGGTTGACCTGACTGCGGGAGGGAAACTGGACTGGATCGTATGGGGTTACCCCGACGAAAACAGTTTCGATCGAAAGTCGGGGGTCGTTCGTCAAATCAGCGATATTACGATGACCGGCGCCGGCGCTGTTCGGGATCCCGACAACGGCTTTCTAAATTATACCTGGAGCGATGGCACGACCACGCCTGTCACCAATACGGATCAATCTATCTATTTTGAAGGTGGCACAAACACTGTTTGGTCATTCACCGTGCCGGCGGGCAGAACGCCCAAAGTGCTCGTGGTATACGCAGGGGCATGGAACTCTGTTGCAAACCTGCAAGCCACGCTCAGTGACAACAGCGCCCCTCCCTATGTTGGGAGTTTTGACACGGGTGGTGGAAACGGGGCAATGCGGGCCTGGCGGATACACTTTGCTGCCGGGTCGGACGGCCAAACCCTTACCGTCACCGGGAATGTTGGTCCTTTGGACGGTGCCGATGGCGGTCTCGAGCTCGGAGCGGCGACCCTGGCCGGCCCGGCGCCGCTCATTTTGACTCCACCTGCTTCCAGTACGAATTGGGTGGGGCAGAACCAACAATTCTCGGTGGCGGCTGACGGTGCCCCGTCGTTTTCTTACCAGTGGTGGAAGGAATCGGGCGGCGTTGATGTGCCGCTGGCCGACGGCGGCCAAATCTCCGGCTCAAAGTCGAATACTTTGACGATCAACAACCTCGTGCTTGCCAATGCGACCAATTACTATGTCGTAATCACCAATGCTTACGGCAGCGTCACGAGCAGTGTGGCCACTTTGACCGTTCTGCCAATCACTGGAGCCCTGATCGGCGCCAGCCCCGCAGCACCGGCAACGGTTGACCTGACCGCCTTGGGCGCCCTGGACTGGGCCGCCTGGGGTTTGAACGTGGCCACCGATTTCGATCAAAAGGCCGGGGGCCCAAATCAAATCAGCAACTTCACGCTCATCGGTCCTGGCCCCAATGGTCCGTTTCGATATAATAATGCGCTGGCCGCCTATTCCTGGAGCAATGGCACGCCCGACCCAACCGCGGCTGCCACGACGACCGGAGTTTATTTTAATGGCCTCAACAACGGTTACCAAATCACCGTCCCGGCCGACGAAACGAAGAGGATTCTAACGGTCTATGCGGGAGGGTGGAATACAACGGTCCACCTTGAGGCCGCGCTAAGTGACTTAGCCGCCCCTACCTATGTTAATGAGAGTCTTGTTACTGCCGCCTATGCCTCCCGCATGGCTGCCTATACGATAGAGTATGCCGCAGGCTCGCCCGCCCAGACACTTACGATCAACGTCTATTGTGCTACCGACGGTGGCAACGTCACACTCATGGCAGCTAGGCTGAACGGCCCGCAGCCGCTCATTTTGGCTCAACCTGCTTCCTGTACGAATTGGGTAGGGCTCAGCCAGCACTTCTCGATCAGCGCTATGGGTTGGCCCACCTTAGGTTACCAATGGTGGCGGGAAGCCAATGGTGTCTATGCCCCGCTGGCCGACGGCGGCCACATCTCCGGGTCAACGACCCCAACTTTAACCATCAACAACCTGGTGTTTGCCAACGCGACAAATTACTGTGTCGTGGTCACCAATGCTTACGGCTCGGTCACCAGCAGTGTCGCATATTTGACCGTTTTGCCACCCATTGGAACCATGCAGGGCTCAGTGGTCACAGACATTGCGTCGTTAACGGTTGTCAACCTGACTGCCCAGGGCACGTTGGACTGGGCCGACTGGGGCCTGGCCGACGTGAATGATTTTAATGATAAGGCCGTGGGCGGAGTTCCAGTAGGCCTAATCAGCAATTGGGCGTTGTACGGCACTATCGGCTATGGCCCGACTTTGGATAACTACAGCGATCAACCATACGGATTGTCCTGGACCGATGGCACACCCACCGCAACTGCCACCACCACAGGTCACGACACGGCCAACTATGTCTATGTGGGTAGCCTGAACAGCGGTTTCCAAATCACCGTCCCGGCGGACACAACCAAGAAAATGCTAAAGTTGTATTATATGGGCTGGAATTGCCGGACCCGCGTTATGGCTACGCTCAGTGACAACAGCGCGCCTACCTTTATTAACGATAGTGTGGATGACCCTGCAGGTAACATTGCTTATGGTGTCGCGACGATAGTGTTTGCCGCAGGTTCGGCCGGTCAGACCCTCACTGTCACAGAGTATGACGTTGCGGACTATGGTGGTGGCAACGTAGGCATCACTGCGGCTACACTGGCCCGCCCGCAGCCGATCAATGTGACTGCTAGCAGGTCGGGTGTGGGTCTGCAGTTAACCTGGCCGTATGGCACACTGCTGCAAGCGACCAACGTGACCGGGCCGTGGACTGTAAACGGGAATGCTTCACCGTACGCCGTTACGCCGAGCGAACCTCGAATGTTCTATCGGGTGCAGGTGCAGTAAGTTCAGCATTTGACCTTCTGATTCTCGGCGGCGCTAGTGGCTCAGTGGCGCGATCCGCCGCCGGGATGAAGGGAGGTCATGATGGGTAGGGGTTGAGCGCAACATGGGCTTGCAGCCTCGGGACAGGCTGCGAGCCCTCTTGCGGACCGGTTTCCACTTTCGGGCTCGTGGGGCGAGGGGTCCGCGGTTTCCGCGCCCGTAGCAAACAACGCGGCCGCTGGAATCAATGTGAAAACGAAAATGAACATGAAGACCAAAGAAAACAGAAACAGTACGGGTGGGTTCACCCTAATCGAACTGTTGGTCGTGATCGCAATCATCGCGATCCTCGCCAGCATGCTCTTGCCGGCCTTGAGCCGGGCCAAACAGCAAGCCCATGTCGCCAGATGTCTGAGCAATATGCGGCAGGTTGGGCTTGCGTTCAAATTGTACATGGATGACAACAGGAGTAGATTTCCCTTCGACGATGGGAAGCCGGGAGATTACTGGCAGGGATACGCTTCCAACGGCGACCTCGAATTTGCCTACGGCGGCGGTGATCAAACCGTCTTCGGTTTAGTTGTGCCCCCAGCCACTAACCGGTTGCTGTATCCTTACCTGCGCAAGTCGGACGTATTCCATTGTCCGGCGGACGTAGGGGAGAGGATGCCGTTCAGCGGGGGAATGTGGCAGCCCAGCAACTTCGAAGCGATGGGTTCCAGCTATCGGTATAACTATACCACCGAAAATTGGGGCAATCCAACGGCGCAACCGCAAGATAGCTCCTCTTTTTTTGCGCTGGCCGGCAAGCCTGAAAGTTGGGCGCCGAACCCGCCGCTTTACATTCTCTTGCATGAACCGCCGGCCTGTCGCTGGAATTGGAGTCCATGCTTTTACCAATGGCATAAATCCAGAAGTCCCGGGACTTATGGTAGTGCCGCGGCAGCCCCGTCCAAGTTCATCTCGGTCATTGCGTTTGTGGATGGGCACTCCGCTTCGCTGGATTTCAGCCAATCACTGCTACACCCGCTGAGCGGAAGGTATTACATCGAACCCACGGCCAATTGGACGTGGTACAAAGCGAAATAGTAGGAAATCCCAACCATGCAAAAGCTGAAATTGCTCGCCGGGGCGGTTCTCGCCATCGCCGCCGTGGCCTTTCTGGTTCATCAGATTCGGCCAGGCTCGACAAATCGGGCTCCCACTTTCGACTGGCAATGCTCTAAATGCCAGTATCAGTTCCGCTTGCCCGTGCGCACTGCGGCCGCCGACCGGCCGGTCATTGAGTGCCCCAAATGCAAAGCGCTCGCGGCGGAACGAATCCTGCATCTTCAGTGCCGCAATTGCTGGAAAAAGTACGACCTGCGCGGCTCCAGCACCACACGGGGCCATATTATATGTCCAGCCTGCGGCAGCGGGTCGGCGCGCGATCTTGACAACCCGATGCCGGGGGACGACACGCCAGTTGACGGCGGAAAGCCCTATCCGGGGAAATGAGACGCGTAAACGGGTCCGACCAGATTAATATGAGAACGAGAGAAACCAGGAACACTACAGGTGGTTTTACATTAATCGAGCTGCTGGTCGTCATCGCCATCATTGCCATCCTGGCCGCGATGCTGCTGCCGGCCCTGGCCTCCGCCAAAGTCAAGGCCCAGCAACTCAGATGCGTGAGCAACCTCAGGCAGTTGACCATCGCCGCCATCATGTACCAGCAGGACACCGGCCGCTCGCTCGAGTACAACCAAACCGCCACCCTCTGGATGAAGACCCTGCTGGATTATTCCATCAAGCTCAAAGACCACCGCCTCTGTCCCGTCGCCGCCACTCGCGCTCCCGCCCCGCCCGACCCAGTCGCCGGCACCGCCGCCGCCCCGTGGAACTGGAACCCGGCCAACAACAACGACCTGCTCGGCAGTTACTCCATTAACGGCTGGCTTTACTACTGGGACACCAAACCCGACGGCATTATCCAATGGGTCTCGGCGAGCGACCGGCCCAAGTTCTTCCAGAAAGACTCCGCCATTCGGCAGCCCGCCCTGACGCCGTTTTTCTTTGACGCCATCTGGCCGGACACCTGGCCCACCATTGCCGACCAGCCGCCCACCGACTTGTTCCTGGGCGATGTCAACGACGCCCTCGGCCGGTGCTGCATCGCCCGGCACCCGCTCCCGCGCGGCGCCGCCCGGGCGGTCTCCGGCAAACCGCTGCCCAGTGCCATCAACATGGGCTATGCCGACAGCCACGCGGCCAAACTCCCGTTGCAGAAGATCAAGACCGTGACCTGGCACCAGGATTACCTCCCGCTCGCGGACCCCTGGCGCACCACGCCTCCCTGAGCCGCTGAGCGGGACGCGGCCCCGACAGGTCGGGACCTTATGGCACGCGTCCCTGCCGGTCCGGTCGCGGCCACGCGGCGCTCCGAAGCATCCGGGTCAGTGGGGAGTCGAACCGGTTCCCGGGGCCTTCTGCGGGCCCCGCTCCTTCTTCCGGTTGCCGAAATCCGAGGTGGTGCCAAATGGTTTCAAGTCCTTCACCGTTTCGGCAAGGTCCGCCGGCAGCTCCAGGTCGAACTGGCCGATGAGATAGTCTTTGCTCGATTCGCCCAAGCCAAGGCAGATAGCGGTGGGGCAGCGACCGTCCCTTGGCCTGTGCATCACGAGGTAGAGGCCGGCCTGGTCGGTCAATTTCGTCTCGCCCTTGGCGGTGCGGAACGTGACTTCGAAATGCGCCGACACACTGCCGTTGGGCAGAATCAAGGAGGCGACGCTCGATCGTGCTGCATTGGTTACCAGCCCGGGCACTGTAAAGCTCATCATCGAGTGGCCAGCCTGGCGCCCGCTCAGCCTCAATTCCGGCAACTCCTCGGTTGGGCTGCCGCTCAGCCAGAGGTCCTGGCCCACCAATCGGGCCCGCCGCACCACAAACGGTTCGCCGCCGATTCGGCCCTGGGCGGGCTGGGTGGGAATGGTTAAAGCGCTGACATTGATTGTCCACGGTCTGGCGCCGGGTGGCTCCGCCCCTGGACCCGCCGCCCCGGGCTGGTAAGCTGGGGCGGCGGGCAGGGGCGCTGAACCAACGCTCACCCTGCCTTGTGAGACGGGAGGTTGCATCGTTGCCAGTTGCCGCACTGCGTAGATCCCGGTCCCGATGAAGAACCCGGCCACCGCCAGGAACAGGAGCAGAAAGGTGTACCCCACCGCCAGGCCCGCAGTCGCCAGTCCTCGCCCGGCGAGACCGGGGTCGCGGCGCATCGCCCGCTTGGCCAGATGGCCGCAGATGATGCCAGGAATAAAGCCCAAGGGGCCAATGACCAAGGATGCCACCGAGAGCGCAAAAGACCAGATCGCCAGCGGCGCGGCAGGCTTGAGCGGGGCAATGGGTGCCGCCGCGCGCGCAGGGGGAGCCGCTGCCGCGGCTGGGGCCCGCGCCGAGGTTGAGGCGGGCCAGGAGTAGGCCGGCCTCGGCGCCGCCCCGGGCACCGTAAAAGGCCGGTTGCAGGCCGGACAGTTCAAGGTCAGGCCGCCGTACCCGGCGTCTCCTTCCAGATGCTGGCCACAAGCAGGGCAGGCAAATTTCATAAAAATGCAAACCGCACTCCTGTTACCCGGCCAATCCAAAACCCCTCCTGACCCGGCTCAACCAAGGCTAACCCGAGCCAAAACCGGTCGTCACCTCGCTCCTATAGCAACGAGGTGACAGATCGGCAATAAGAAAATACCGCCGCGCCCAGAGGCATCTTGCGTTGACAAAGCCAGCAGCTTTCAGGCAACCCTCTTGGAGTGCAACGCCTCGGATTATTTGGCGGCTCCTTTGATCCGGTCCACCTGGGCCACCTGCTGGTGGCGCAGGCGGCGCGCGAGGAACTGGCCTTGACCCGTCTTTTCTTCATCCCGGCGGCCCAATCGCCCTTCAAACCGGAGAGCAATCCGGCCCCGCCCAACGAGCGCCTGCGCCTGCTCCGGCTGGCACTGGCCGGCCAGCCCTGGTGCGAGGTCGATGAGCAGGAAATCCAGCGAGGCGGAATCTCCTACACCGTCGAGACCGTCCGCGACTACGCTCGCCGGTTTCCCGAGGCGCGGCTCCTCTATCTCATCGGTGCCGACCACCTGGGGCAACTGCCCAAGTGGCGTCTGGCGGAGGAGCTGGCGCGCCTGGCGGAGTTTGTGGTCATTCCCCGGCCGGGCCCGGCGGCGGCCGCCCCGCCCCCGGACCTGGCGGCGGCGCCCCTGCCAGCCCCCTTTTGCGGGCGAGGACTGGCCGGTTTTCCGCTGGGCGTCTCCTCCTCGCAGATTCGGGCGCGCGTCAAGGCAGGCCTGCCGATCGAGCCGCTGGTGCCCGCGGCCGTGGCCGAGGCGATTCGCAACAATCGGCTTTATCTTTGAGCGGACTTGAGCCATTATGGCGGCAGATGGACGCGAGAAAACTGGCTTTGCTCTGCCGGGAACTGGCCGACAACAAAAAGGCGGAAGACCTCGTGATTCTGGACCTGCGGACACTCTCCTCGGTCACGGATTATTTCGTGATTGCCTCGGGCGCCAGCGAGCCGCACTTGCGGGCGATTGTGGACGAGATCATCGACAAGCTCCGCCTGGAGCATCATCTGCGGCCCCGGGCCATCGATGGCACCCTGCACGCCGCCTGGGTCGTGCTGGATTTCTTCGATGTCATCGTCCACATCATGCGCCAGGACGTGCGCCAACGCTACGATCTGGAAACCCTCTGGGGCGATGCGCCCCGGGTCAAACCGCGGCGCCGCGCGGCCGCCCGCCCCTAGCTGCGAACCTCGGCTTTGGAGTTTGAAACCCTCGCTCCCTGACCCGCGCGCCCGCAAGACGCGCCCTCCACGCGACGCCCGACCGAACCAAATCGCCGCTACGCGGACTTGGGCGGAGTCTCATTGGCAACTTTGATCATATCGTCAAGCAGCTTCTTGAAGTCCTCCAGGCCGGGAGCCGGAATGATAATCGTGTCGCGCCGGCCCCCGACGTCTTCCGTAATCCGCAGAAATCGCCCGCGAGAGTTTTCTTTCAAGGCAAAGACAAACGTCTTCCGCTCGATCTGCACCCGGTCCGATTTGAGGGTCTCTTCATTAACGGGTGGCTTGGGCGAAGAGCCATACGAACGGTGCCCATAAGGCGATGGACGATCATTGGAAATCATACGCTTACCCGTTGCGGACCGCCCTCAAGGCGACCCAATCTTACATTATTCATAAGGCTAACGACTACTGTTTGTCAACTCCGGAACTTGGTCGTGCTCACGTACCGCGTTGGATCGGGCGGGTTGGCCAATCGCCATAAATAAACCCCTAAACCGCCCACCATCAGAAAATTGACCATTTCTGCCACGCTCTGCCAAGCGCGAAATGCTCGCGCCGCAGACTTGCGCGTCTCGGCCGGCGTATTGAGCGCGTAAGCCAGGTGGTGCCAGGACTTCAACCTGGGCTGCAGCCAAAAGCCGCCCGCCAGGTTGACCGCGATCAAGGCCACCAACAACCCCCGCCACAACCGCCGCGGGACCTTGCCCAGGTAGAGCCATTCCGCCAGCACGTGGAGCACCGCCACCACGCTGCAAACCACTTGCAGGTGAAAGTAGCGCCATCCGAGCATTTGAGCGATGGCCACCGAGAAGTAAGGGTAATTCCTGGCCGTCAGCAAATCCTCCATTTCCCGCGAGCCAATGGCCGGGCCGGCTGCGAAGGTGTAGAAAATCGCGGCGCCGAACCACACGGCCGTGTTCAACAGGCCAACCGATCTCAAAAAAACCATCACGGGGCAACGGTATAGGGCAAAGCCGGGCCCATGCCAAGCGCGGAGTGGGGCCGGTGCTTGGTGACTGCTGATCGCTCATCAGTGGCCGGTCATTGCAGACGGGTCGCCCTCGCCCGCCAACTACCCATGAACCGCGGGGTAGTGGGGCAGGCGGGACGCCTGCCATGAGGGCGTCTGGCCCTTGAAACCAGCGCGGGCGTCTCGCCCGCGCCGGCAGGCGGGACGCCTGCCCCACTGCCGCTGCCGCCCGGTTCATGGCCCCTAGGCGCGTCCGGTTTCGGAGGCGGGAGCTACCCATCGCCACTGCCCGATCACCTGTCACGAATGTAATTCTTTTTCAGGAGCAAACGATTGGAGTCGGACCCGAGACATGCGCCGGTGCCATTGCCGGAGCCGATCATGGGCGGCCGGCAGCCGGTAATGGCCCGAATGCAGAAAATTGCCCAGGATGCCGTAGAGATCGAAATCGACGAACCGCGGCCGTTCATCGAGCAGAAACGGCTTGAACAGCAGCATCTCTTCAAAGGGCACCAACTGCTCCCCGAGCTGGGCCAGCAGCGCCTTCTGTTGCGTCTTCCACCGCCCGAGACAGCCCCGCCCGAACTTGCGTTCCTTGTGGCGCAAGAACCGCAACTGGTCGGCTCGCGGCACAAACTCCCGCCAGTAAATGTCATTGAGCTTGAAGCCGACCGCTTCCACCTCGTTTTCGATGTAGCGCCAGATTATCGCCTGCACCCCTTCCAGTTCCCAGGGGAAAAGGCCCAGCCCCAGCCGGCTATCCAGATACTTGGCGATCACCTGGGAGTCGTCGCTCACTTCGAAGATCACCGACTTGCCATCCCGGATTATCGGCACGCAGTAATAGCGTTGTTTGCTCAGCCGCCAGACCAGCGAACGGTCGCCGGTGGGGACATTCGTGATCTTGAAGCGCGCGCCGGCGAACTCCAGGACCCGGCGCTGGACGATGCAGAAGGGACTCCAGGGAAGCTGAATCAGTTCTATCATGTCGTGCGTTGTCACTGCCCAACTCGCCTGAGTCTAAGACCCTCCGCGCCGGCTGACAAGGCCAAAGGAGAGCCTTTACACGCCCGCCCCCGCCGACTAAACTTGCGGCATGTCTTCAGATTACGACCCAACGGAGTTCATCGACGGCGATCTCCAGGCGCATCCGTCGCCCGGCTCCGCCGCCCCCGCCGGCGCCAGTCCAGGGCCGCGCGCACCCACCCGCGAGGAAGTGGACTCGAAAGTGACCGAGGCGCAGCAGAAACTCGCCCAGTTGAAGCGCGCGCAGGAGGAACTGGAGCGCGAACGGGCCGCTTTGGAGGAAACCCGCCGCCGCCAGTTGGAGTTCCAAACCGGCCGACTGGAGATGGTCCAAAACCTGACCCGCGGGCTGGGTTTGCTCGAGGAGGCCGAGTTTGCCGCCCGCCGCGACGCCGAGCAAATGGCCAAGGCGCTGGTCGACTTGCGCGCCGCCCTCGCCAAGGTCCAGGCCATCAACGAGAACACCTGGACCCGCGACAATTTCAATGTCGAACTGACGCGCGCTTTGACCACGCTGGAAAACGCGCGCCTGGAATCGAATGCCGCCCGCCTCAAGTTCCCGGTGCTGGCCGCCCAGCCCAGCCAGCCAGCCCCGGACGCCCCCGCCACCGAGACCGGCCCCCGCTCCCTTCTTGCCATCCACAGCTTCAGCGACTGGTGCCGTCTCGGCCTCGCCGGCCTCGCCCTCACCTGGCCCTTGGCCACCGTGGTCGGGCTCGCCCTCATCATCTTCCTGGCCCTCCGGCTGCGCCATTGAAGTGTCCGCCCTTATGGCTTGGCTTAGAAAAAAACCAGACCCGCTTTCCGCCCGCGCCCGCGCCCTCAACCAGGAGATTGCCCTCCTGGACGCGGAAATCAAACAGCTCGACGCGCAATTGCAGCGCGACCAGGCCCATCCGCGCCTCCGTTCCACCGCCCTGCCTCACGGCAACACCGTCAGCCATCCCCACGCCCCCGCCGCCCCACCCGCGCCGCCTCCGCCCCCGCCGGCCCCGGCCGCCCACGAGCCGATCTTCGAGGAGGTCGACCAGCACCGCCTCGGACCCCGCGCCGAACCGGCCGCCACCCCCGAGCTTTACAACGAACTGGGCGTGCGCAAATATGACTTGCCCGCCTTGCTCCGCCGCATCCGCAGTTGCTTCCAGGGCCCTTCCACCACCAATCCCAAGCTCGTCAGCTACCTGGCCGCCGGCGGCATCCAGGGCCTCCGGCCCCTCCGCTACGAAAAGCGCAAGGCCCGCAGACGCTTTATTACCCTGGCGCTTTTTCTGTTCCTGTTGCTGCTCGGCACCTTCCTCTGGCTCTACCGGCGACGCTAGCGACGCCCCTCGGCCCAGGCACTTGAAAACCATGCACACTGAATCCGAAATCTTCCCCTACACCCTCCCGGTGCCAACCCCGGATGGCGAGTTCCTCGCCCGCTACTCGCCCAAGGGATTGTGCGGCCTGGAGTTCCCCACCCGCCCCAAAGCGCGCAAAACCAGCCGCGCCTCCGCCCCGCCTCCACGCCAGGTGCTTGGCTGGCATGCCGCCACCACCAACGCCCTCAGGCGCGCCCTGGCCGGCCGCGCGCCCCGGCGTCTGCCGCCCTTGGACCTCTCCCGCGGCACGGATTTTCAGCAGGCCGTCTGGCGGCGGCTTTGCCAGATCCCCTGCGGCCAGACCCGCAGCTACACCCAACTGGCCCAAGCCGTTGGCCGGCCCAAGGCCCTCCGCGCCGTCGGCGGCGCCTGCGGCGCCAACCCGATTCCCGTGCTCGTGCCTTGTCATCGCCTGCTGGCGGCCAACGGCAGCCTGGGCGGCTTCTCCGCCGGCCTGGATTGGAAACGGGCGCTGCTGGCGCGGGAAGGGATGGCCGCCCGGCCCTGACCAGCGCATTTCACACCCTCACCGTCCCAGAAGCGCCCTGTGATCAAGCCTTGCCCTCCACCTCGGCGATGTACCTCCGGGTGGCGGCGGGCAATTCGTGCCAGATTCTCAAGGCGATCATCCCGCCGATCACCGCAAAGGGCATGAGGAAAAGCGGCCACCAATACCAGCTTTGGCCGGCCAGTCTCCCGATGCTGTAGGACTGCAACCCGCCGCCCAGATAGACGAACCCGTCGACAATGCCCGAACAGGTCGCGGTGGCCTTGCGGCCCCCAAAATCCGCCGCCGCCGTGCCCGACGTCAGCGCGTGCTCCCCGATCGCCGCCATCGTGATCAGCACGCACGCCCAGCCCACCACCAGCGGCGCAGCAAACAAACAGACCGCCATAACCACGGTCAGAACAAACATCAAACCGGAACAAATCGCCACCGGCGGGCCCCGCCGCGATTGGAAGAACTTGTCCGAAACCATCCCCGCAAACCCGCCGAGGATGCCGAAAACGCAGAGCAGCAATCCCCAGTGGTCGAGGAAATACGTCGGGTAACTCGCCAGCTCCCGCGGGTAAGCGTCCTCCAGCAGCAGCCGGTTGAGCCGCTCCAGGTCCTGCCCCCGCGGGTTCTGCCCCAAAAGCTTCCTGGTTCCGGGCCGCAACGCCACCCCCTGGAAGCGGTCCTCCTGGTAAATCGCCTGGTTCGTCACGACCCGGTTCAGCGTTTCCACCAAGGCCCGCTCCATCTGGCCGGCGTTGGCGTTCGGAGTTTGGAATCGCGCCAGGGCCTCCCGCCCCGCTCCGTCCAACTGCCCGCTCAAAAAGGCGGACACCCCCTCCGCTTTCCCGCCCACCTTGGCCGCCAGCGACTTGACATCCTTGAGGTCGGCCGCCGCAAAGGCCGCCGAGCGCTCCTGGGCAAAAACAAAGTACCATTGCATGATGCCGTTGCGCAACACCCCGGTCGTCAACCCGATGGCCGCAATCAGCAGCATCAGCCGGCTGGCGAACACTCGCTTGAGCAAATCCATCGTGGACAGTTCCAGGTGCATCTCCCCCGAAGAGGCGTCATGCGTGTCAAAGTGCGGGAATTGCGCCTCCTCCGGCGTATCCTTGATCAGCCAGGCGTCCAGCAGCGACCAGATGACCAACAGCACCGCGGGAATGAAAAACACCGCCCAGGTCGCGTCCACCGGCCGGGCCTCCAGGGCAAACACCCGCTGGATTAACCCGTGCAGCCAGTTCAGTTTGCCTTCCGGCCGCGCCTTGGCCATCTCGACGATCGCTTGCCCCCAGTCAAACGCAAAATAGAACCCAAAGGAGATCAGCGTCCCGAAAATCGCGCTGAAAATCCCCCGCTCCCGCACGTGGAACCAATAGGCCTTGACCTTGATGATGGAAACCGCCCCATAACTCTGAAAATACATGTTCAACGCATAAACCGTCGAAAACGCCACCACCAGCTTCACCTTCAGTTGGCCCGTCTCCACCAGGTAGGTCAGCGCCCCCAGCGCCATATTGGCTACCGACGCCCCCAGGGCCGCGATAATGATCCCCTTCTTGCCGCCGATCTTGTCCACCACCGGACCGTTGATCACAAAGGAAAAACCATAAACCAGCGTCCCCACCGCAAAGATCGTTCCCAAATCCTCCTTCGACATCAGCGCCCCCAGCGCATTCTTCGAGACGTTCAGGTTGTATCGCCCCATATACAGGAACGCGTAAGTCATCCCCAGGGGAAACCAATTGATGAACCGCCGCACCATGAACCGCCGGCTGTGGCCCATCGGGTTGTTGTAGAAATACAGCCCGATAACCGCCAGCAAACAGAGACCGACCAGGCTGAGGTACATTGCGCTTGCGTTTACAGCGGCCAATAGTCAGCCGATGCTGGCGCAGGCCCTTTACCCCCGGCGCTGCCGCCCCCGAGGCGCGCCGACCATCCTCTCCGCCTGGGGGCGCTGCTGGGGCACTGGCGGACATGGTTGTCCGCGCGCCCAGCGCGCCCAAAATACCTCGGGGTTTGCGCCGATTTTGACAGGTAACAATCCATCGACCGTGCCGCCAGCTAAACAGACTCCGCCAACCACGTCAACGTGGTAAGCCACTATCTGCCCGCGCCCTCAGCCTCTTTCATCAACGCCAGCGCCAAGGCTTGGAGCTAACGTTGAAAAAGCGGATCAAACATGGCGTTATTGCCGACTTGCAACAGTACAACCACGGCCAGCGCGGTCACCGAGCCAAGGAGCAACCGCCCTGCTAACCTCAAGCCGAGCGACGGGCGCGCCCGCCAAAACCACACCGCCGCCGCCAGCGCAAACAAACCAATAAAAAGCCAGTCCAGCGCGTGCCCCGAGTAGCTTAAGCCCAAGGCAGCCTGGGCCTCCTGGAATTCAGTGCCATCATGGCCGCGTCCGGCCAGCAAGAAACGGAGGCAGTAGAAACCGGGCGGGGTCATCGCGCCCGCGAGCAGTGCGGAGCGCAGACGACCGGGCTTGCGATACAGCCAATACAGCGCCCCCGCCAGGGCGGCCACCGACCCCAGAATGCCGCCCAGCGCGACCTCGTTTTGGGCCGCCTGGGGCAGCGGTTTCAGCACATACTCCTTGGCTGGCGTCGGAATGGCGGGACAGCCCTGAAGCCAGGCGATAGCGCAGTGGCCAAGTTCATGGACATAGAACGAAGCCGCAATGGCGACTATAAAAGCAAACCACAGCCTCGGCGATCGGTGGCTGGCCGCCGACGTCAGTGCGGCGCCCCGTTCTTGCTCCCACATCATCTTCATCTGCTTCGGAGAACACAAACCCGGAGGGCTTTGTTGCAAGAATAAATATGTTCTCATGACTGCCCCTCGGTACTAATGTGCCTGCGTTTCTTTCGCACCTTGGGGACTGGCTCTGATTCGAATACCGCTGCCTCCCAGCGATGAATCGTGGAAGGCGCCCAGCCATAGGTTGGGGCTGTCGTGTAGTTGCTGATGCATCGTGGACGATTGGGATTCGCTTATTCCTGCTGCGAAGGGCTGAGGCTGGCCAAGGTCTTCTTCAAAAAAAGTCGAGTTTACCATCCGTTGGGTGCAAAATGGTCTCATGAAGACCAGTGTGGACCTCGATGATGAGCTTGCAGCGGAGGTGCGAAACGCCGTTTCCCTCACCCGGGAGAAGCCGGCTACCGTCCTGAGAATGGCGATCCGCGCCGGCTTGCCGGCAGTTACCAGCCGTTTCCAAGCCCCGCGTCCAGAGGGCTATTTTGCCGACGCCTACCGCAACTATCCAAAGCACCGCCTTGAGTTTGAGCAGGCCATGGCCAAAGGCGCTGCCCGGAAGCCGGAGCGATGAAAATCCGGCAATGGGAAATCTGGAAGGGCAGGCCAGAGGGGTTTGTTACCGATCATTGGCTCGTGGTGATCAGCGGACAGGAACGCTTAGCCCTAACGATTCGAAGGAGAAACCGCTAATAGACGCTAATGGACGCTAAGAACAGGCGTGTGATCGATGTTCTGACCGGAAGGTTCCACTCACCGTGTGGTGAACACGCCTGGAAGTGCCAGACTCCTGCCTCAAGCCCGTCTTTATTAGCGTTTATTAGCGTAGATTAGCGGTTCAACTGAATCGTTCCGGCTTAGACAGTCCGCGCTTGTTCCAGCCCAACGGGCTTGCCTGGTTCACCTTGCGCGGACAGCCTATGCCAACCGATGTCCGGCTTAATGCCGCGGACGGATTTCCGGCCGCTACGGTCTGCCAGTGCGACCTGGTTTATTTTCTGGACAAGCGCAGGCTGCATTCGCTTTTGGGTCCCGTCACTTGGGAGCGCCAACAGCAGATCAAAAGCAAGCTCAAGGAAGTGCTTCGGCGCTAGCTCACTTCGGCGCCATGACGACAAGCTTCGGTCCCAAGCTTGGATTGTTCGTGTAGCGCGAGCTGTAAAACTGGTTGAAATATTCGTTGGAGACCTTTCCCGGGCGAAGCTGCACCCCGTAGTTGGGGCAGGCGCCCCTCTGCCAGGCGTTGTAAAGATCCGTAAGCTCGACCGCATACGACTGCCCTCCGACTGGGGCCGGGAGCGTATCTGTTCTGCGCGAAAAAGAACCGCCGAATACGCCAGCGGATTTGTGAAATGGCCCACTTGGCGAGAGAAAATTCAAAAACAGCCCTCTTGACAAGAGTACTTCGTTGCTACACAATAGGGGCTATGAAACGGTTTCACTTTAGCCCCGTGCTCCCCTGGCCGCGGCCGGCTCGGAGCGCACGCAAGCACCGCCCCGCCCCCGGCACGCACGGGTCGCGTCCGCTGCTCCCGTTGGCCCTGGCCCAACAACTCCCGGCGTTGCCGTCAAGGACGGCTGCTCGCACTCCGTCCAGCCATGCACGATCCAGGCGCCCCAGCCTGGATTCTTGCGGGCATTTGGGGGCGCAGCCCGTAATGGTTGCCGCCCGGGATCCGCCGCGGATACGCGCCAGCAGTTCCTGGAGTTGCTCCGTAGCCGGGGTCGGCCTTCCCGGATTTCGGATTTCGGGCGTCCGGTCACTCATGCCCCACGACGGCGTGCGGCACGTAGGGTTCCTCGAGCTAGGCAATTTCTTCGGGCGCCAGCTTGAGCTTCAAGGCGGCAAGGGCGTCGTCCAAATGGCGGGCCTTGGAGCGCGGTCACGGGGGCGACTGCCCCGTCTTACCTCGTCACGCCGTCGGGCGCGAAGAGATTCTACCGGGTCAAGCTGTGAGGTCAATTGGACGCATCCTGGCGGATGTAATCGGGGGGTTGCGGGCAGCGGGCGCCGGGCGGATGCCGGCGCTTGCTGCCGCCTTGGTGAGGAGGTATAGTTAAGTGGATAGTGGTTTATGAGCGAAACGACAATGAGCCGGACTGCCTGGACCGGCCACGTTGGCGGTCGAGCCCCTTCACGCAATGGCCCAAGGGCCGGCAACGCCCGCCCCGGTTTCACCCTCATCGAGCTGTTGGTGGTGATCGCCATCATCGCCATTCTGGCAGCGATGCTGCTGCCCGCCCTGGCCAAGTCCAAACAAAAGGCCCAGGGTATCGTGTGCATGGGCAACACCAAGCAATTGACCTTGGCTTGGCTCATGTATGCGGATGACAACAACGGCATCTTCCCACGCAACTGCAACACGGGTAACCAAAACATCAAGAGTTGGGTCATGGGCATCCTCGATTGGGGCGTCAACACGACCGACAATACCAACCGGCTCTACCTCATGAACTCCTTGATCGGCCCGTATTGCCAACGGCAGGTCGACATTTATCACTGCCCCGCTGATACTTACACCTGCACTGAATGGGGCCGGCAAATGCCGCGCGTGCGCAGCGTATCCATGAATTGCTATATTAACGGCGATCAGCAAGACGCCACGCCGGTCGCCGGTTGGTACATTTACCGTAAAGTATCCGACATGATTAACCCGAAGCCTTCCAATCTTTGGGTTTTTGTCGATGAGCATCCCGACAGCATCAATGACGGCTGGCTGATTATCAGTTGGCCGATGGCCAATGTTTGGAGCGACGTGCCGGCCAGCTATCATAATCGAGCTTGCGGCTTTAGCTTCGCCGACGGGCATAGTGAAATCCACAGATGGCGCGACGCCACCACCTGCATACCCGTGACCAAGGTGACCTATGGCGGGAACTCGCCCGTCGGCCGCATTGACTTCCCCTGGACGCTCCAGCGCACCTCCGCCAAGACTCCATACTGAACGCTCCCGCCCATCCGAGCGATTCCTCTCCCCAGCAAACCTCCCGGTGGCGGGCGCGCCTGGACCGGGCCGCTCTCGCCCGCGCCCGCGACTTGTTGCTGGATTGCTGCCGCCGCGCCGTAATGGCACGTGCGCCTGCCCCCCAAGCCCGACCCCCGCCACGCCCGCGCCCGGCAGCTACTCCCTGGCCTGGGGGGAGAACCTCGCGCGCGGCCCCAGTCTGAAATCTCAAATCTGCAATCTGAAATAGAGAGTCCTCCCTGCCGCGGAGGAGAGCATCGCGCGCGGGGAGCCGTTCTGACGCTCTCCAGCCGCGGCGCCGCCAATCGGCTGCGTTGGCTGCATTGGCTGCATTGGCTCCGTTGGCAGTTTTGCGCCCACCCCGACATCCCAGATCTCGGACCAACTCGGCGGGGCATCAGGGCTTGGCGGCCAGGCCCGCGCGCCGGCCTGCCGTTCGCCGTTCGCCGTTCGCCGTTCGCCGTTTTTTACGTATCAGCTCTTGGCGGCCAGGCGGGCGCGCCGGCCGGCAGCCTGGCCAGGCCTTCACACCGGTCGGCCTGCTCCGCCCCCGTTTTTATCTGGACCCCGTTCCGCGAACGCGCAATCCTGCGGCCCGTGAAAACAACCTACCTCTCATACTGCTCGAAAATGTTCCTGGGTCTTGCCGGGCTCAGCCTGGCGGCCATGAACTGCCAGGCCGCTGCTGGTTTTGGCGCGACGGATTTGCGTTGTGAATACGGGAGAAATCCAACCGCGGTTGGCGAGACGCAGCCCCGGTTAAGCTGGGTCGTGGAGGCTGGGAAGCGGCAACGGGGCGTGATGCAGGGCGCCTGCCGCGTCCTGGTGGCCAGCAGCCCGGACTTGCTGGACAAGGACCAGGGCGACCTGTGGGACAGCCGCAAGGTCACTTCGGACCAGTCAGTCCACGTGCTCTATGGCGGCAAAGACCTCGCCTCCGGCCAGACCTGCTTCTGGAAAGTCAAACTCTGGGACCAGCAGGACAAGGCCTCGGCCTGGAGCAAGCCGGCCACTTGGACCATGGGCCTGCTCAAACCCTCAGACTGGAAGGCGCGGTGGATCGGCTATGAAGCCACCCCGAACCAGCAGGACTCCGCCACCGCGGCCCTCAAACAACTCCAGCGGCTCGACGACAACAAATGGGTGTGGGCCAACGGAGCGGTGCCCGGCAACCAACCGCCCGGCCAGCTCTACTTTCGCAAGGTCATTCAGATTCCCCCCGACCGGACCGTGAAGCAGGCCACGTTCCTCCTGGCGGCGGATGACAGCTTCCGCCTGTTCATCAACGGACATTCCGCCGGGCAGGGAACCACCTGGCAACAGGTCTCCAGCCCCGATGTCACCGGCCGCTTGCAGCCGGGCGCCAATGCCCTGGGCATCGAAGCCACCAACGGCGGCGACAACCCCAGCCCGGCCGGGGTCATCGGACGTCTCATCATCGTCTTCACCAGCGGCGACCCCATGCTCGTGCCCATTGATAGCTCGTGGCAAACCAGCCGCGAGGCGGGCGGACGCTGGAACTGGGCGGATTTCGTGGCCTCGGGCTGGAAGCCTGCTGCCGAGGTCGCCAACTATGGCGATGCGCCCTGGGGCCGGATCGAGGCCAATGTGGCCGCCATGGAGCCGGCGCCTTTCTTCCGCAAGACCTTTACCGTCGACAAGCCGGTCAAGCGGGCCACCGTCTTTGCCTCCGCCCTCGGCGTCTATGAGCTGCGCCTGAACGGAAAACCGGTCGACAAGGACGTCCTTTCACCCGGCTGGACCGATTACCACAAGCGCGTCCACTACTTTGGCTACGATGTCACCCAGCAGCTCAAGCGGGGTCAAAATACCCTCGGCGCCATCCTGGGCGACGGCTGGTATGCGGGCTACCTCGCCTTCACCGGCAAGCGGCATTATTACGGCGACAAGACCCGCCTGCTCGTGCAGTTGCAAATCGAATACCGCGACGGCGCCAAACAGGTCGTCGCCACCGATGAAACCTGGCAGGCCGCCACCGGCCCCATCCGCGAAGGCGATTTGTTGATGGGCTGCGTCTATGACGCCCGCAAGGAACTCCCCGGCTGGGACACCCCCGCCGGCCCTGACACCGACTGGCGCCCCGCCACCGTGGACAACAGCATCAATCCCAACCTCCAAGCGCATCCCGGCCCGCCCATCCGCCGCCAGGCGCAAATCCCTGCCAGGAAGCTCACCGAGCCCAAGCCGGGCGTCTTCGTCTTCGACCTCGGCCAGAACATAGTCGGCTGGGCGCGCTTGAAGGCCAAAGGCAAGGCCGGTCAGAAGCTCGTCCTGCGCCATGCGGAAATGCTCAATCCCGACGGAACCATTTACACCGCTAACCTGCGCGCGGCCAAGGCCACCGACACCTTCTACCTGGCCGAGGGGCCCAAACGCGCCCTCGAGCCCTATTTCACTTTCCACGGCTTCCAATACGTCGAGGTCTCCGGCCTGGACTATCGGCCTGACCTGCGCGACCTCACGGGCATCGTCGTGCATTCCGACCTGCCGCGCACCGGGTGGTTCGATTGCTCCGAGCCGCTCGTCAACAAACTCACGCTCAACTCCCTCTGGGGCCAGAAGGGCAACTTCCTGGATGTCCCCACCGATTGCCCACAGCGCGATGAACGCGCCGGCTGGACCGGCGACGCCCAGGTCTTCATGAAGACCGCCTGCTTCAACCTCGACTCCCCGGGCTTCTACACCAAGTGGCTGGTGGACCTGTGCGACGATTCGCAACGCGCCGATGGCGCCTTCGGGGACGTCGCGCCCCACGTGAGCATCGTCAGCTACGGCAATACCGGCTGGTCCGACGCCGGCCCCGTTTGCAATGCGCGCATGTATGAATTGTACGGCGACACCCGCGTGCTCGAACGCCATTACGACGCCCTGGTGCGGCACATGGACTACCTCGCCAAAACCAGCAAGGGCCTGGTCCGCGGGACCGGCGCCTATGGCGATTGGCTCCGCCTGGCCGGCCCGCAGCATTCCGAGGCCATCGGCACCGCCTATTACTTCTACGCCGCCCGCCTGATGACCAGGATAGCCGAGGCCCTCGACAAAAAGGACGAGGCCGAAAACTACCGCCGGTTGGCCGAGGCTATCCGCGCCGTCTTCGTCAAGACCTTCATCCAGGCCGACGGCCGGATCGTGGACGGCCACAATGAAACCGGCCAAACCTTTTATGCCCTCGCCTTCGGGCTCGACCTGGTGCCGGCGGAGAGCAAGAGCCAGGTGGCCGGCCAGTTCGTCGCCTCGATCCACAAGGAAAACGATCACCTCGCCACCGGGTTCCTGGGCACGCCCTTCGTCCTCTTTGCGCTCCAAAACGCAGGGCACCCGGAGCTGGCCTACAAGCTGGTGCTCAACAAGACTTATCCCTCCTGGCTCCAGCAGGTCCTCTGGGGCGCCACCACCATGTGGGAGCGCTGGGACGGCTGGCGCCCGGACAAAGGCTTCCAGGACCCGGGCATGAACTCCTTCAACCATTACTGGCTCGGCTGCGTCAGCCAATGGCTCTTCACCCAGGCCGCCGGCATCGATACCGATGGCCCCGGCTTCAAACGCATCACCATCCGCCCGGAAATCGTCAAGCCCGAGGCCGGCTTCAATTGGGTCAACGCTTCCTACCACTCCCTCCGCGGCACGATTGCCAGCGCCTGGAAACTCCACCCGGGCCGCTTCGATCTTAACGTCACCGTCCCCGGCAACTCCCTCGCCACGGTCTTCATCCCGGCCAAAAACGCGGCGGAGGTTACCGAAAGCGGCAAGCTCGTGTCCAAGGCCAAAGGGGTGAAATTCCTCCGCCAACAAGGCGGCCTGGCCGTCTTTGAAATCGGCTCCGGCCAATACGCTTTCCAAAGCCGGCTGTAATTCCAACGAGCGTTCAAGATGGCTCTAAGGCGTGCACGCGTCTTCAGACCCTAGTGGGGCAGGCGTCCCGCCTGCCACCTCCTGCCCCAGGCGCGCACGCGTCTATTCCGGATTTTCAGCAGCAGCCAGGCCGGGATGATCTTGACGGGGCCCGCCGGTTCCCGCGCTTGACGTTGCCCGTGGAAAGTCTAAGAATCCCGCCCTGAGACACTATGCGCGCAAAACTGATTCTTCTGCTTGGATTGGCAAGCTGGGGCCTGGCCACCGCTCAAACCCTCGAACAAAAGCCCAAGGAGGCCTGCCTTGACCCATTTCTCCCGCTCAAAGCGCCCAGCGTCTCGCGCCTGGTGTTGAAGCCGGGCGATCGGCTGGCGATCTGCGGCGATTCCATTACGGAACAGAAGATGTATTCACGCCTCATGGAGGATTACCTCACCGTCTGCGCCCCGGAACTCAAGGTCACCGTGCGGCAATACGGCTGGGGCGGCGAGCGGGCGGCCGGATTCCTGGCGCGCATGACCAACGACTGCCTGCTCTTCAAGCCCACCATCGCCACGACTTGCTACGGCATGAATGACCACGAGTATCGCCGCTATGAAGAGCGCATCGGCCGCACTTATTGCGAAAAGTCCATCGCCGTCCTCGAGGCCTTCAAAGCGCGTGGGGTGCGCGTGATTCACGGCTCGCCGGGCTGCGTGGGCAACAAGGTCAAGAGCGCCAACGGCACCCCCGAGGACCTGAATCTCAACCTCTGCACCCTGCGCAACCTGGGCATCGGCCTGGCCCGCGAGGAAAAGGCCGGCTTTGCCGATGTCTTCTGGCCCATGCTCACCGCCGGCGCCGCGGCCCAGCGGATGTTCAGCGCCGACTACGCCATTGCCGGCAAAGACGGCGTCCATCCCGGTTGGGCCGGGCACGCCGTCATGGCCTATGCCTTCCTCAAGGCCTTGGGCCTGCACGGCGAGATCGGAACCTTCACCGTCGACCTGAAAACTGACACCATGACCGCCTCCCAGGGCCACCAGGTGATCTCGGCCAAGGACGGCACCTTCGCCATCAAGAGCGCCCGCTACCCGTTCTGTCCCTGCGTCGAGGCCGGCCAGGGCGAGGCCTCCTACCCGCTTTGCAGCAACGATGACCCCGCCAAAGACAACAGCATCCGCTCGGCGATGAAACTCATCCCCTTCAACCAGGAATTGAACCGCCTGATGCTGGTGGTCCGTCGTGGAAACGCCCGGAATTACAAGGTCACCTGGGGCACAACCGGAAAGGTCTTCACGGCCAGGGAACTGGCGCGCGGGGTGAACCTGGCCGAGGAATTCCCCTGCAATCCCTTCTGCGCGGCCTTTGCCAAAGTGGACGCCGCCGTGGCTGCCAAGCAGGCCTACGAGACCAAGCAGGTCAAGGAGACCTTCCATGGCCCCGAAGGCAAAGCCGACCTGGCGGCCGCCATCACGCGCACCGAAAAAGACCGCGAAACCCTGGTCCAGGCCATCCACGCCGCCTTCGTGCCGGTGACCCACGTCATCACCATTGAACCGCGGTAGGCCAAGGCAATTGCGCGGCGGTCATAAACCCTTCGACCTTCAGGCGATCAACTCCGAAATCCGAGGGCCGATCTCCAAGAGCCAAAATCCGAGGTCCTCACCGGCAACTCTCCTGTCGGCCAGCCCAGGACGATGCGCTCGGCCCGCTCCAGGCGAACCCTCGGTCCGACGCGCCGGGACTCCTCTCGGCTCTCGGCTCTCGAACTCTCACTCGTAGCGCAGCGCCTGGATCGCATCCAGCCGCGCGGCTTTGAGGGCGGGGAACAGGCCGGCGAAGATGCCCACGGCGGCGCTGAAGGCGACCGCCACGAGCATGGTCACGGGCGTAATCACGGGGGCGTTGGCCGTCGGGCTGATGCCCTCCAGCAGCCGCACGAAACCGATGGAGCTCACCACACCCAGGGCCGCGCCCAGCAGGGCGATGACGACGCTTTCGATCAGCACCTGGGTGAAGATCGCCAGCCCGGTGGCGCCCACGGCCTTGCAGATGCCGATTTCCCGGATGCGCTCGTTGATGCTGGCGAGCATGATGTTCATGATGCCGATGCCGCCCACGATCAGGCTGATGGCGGCGATGGTGCCGCCGCTGATGCGGGCATTGCGGATTTGCTGGTTTATGCTCTCCAACTGGTTCTCCTGCGTGCGGAAGCCGAAGTCCTCAATGCCGCGATGCGTCGTCATGAGGATGTTTCTGGCCTGCTGCAGGGCCGGTTCCATTTCTTCCAGGCTGGGCACCTTGAGGCCGAGGTTGGTCAGCCGGTGGTCGGGCACGCCATTGGTGTCCCCCACCGAGCGAAACCGCATCCAGGCAGTATTGAGCGGCATATAGACCGTATGATTCTTGCGGTAGAAGGCCCAGTTCCCTCGGCCCCAGCCTTTTCTCCGCGCCGGGCCGGCCTGGACTTGCTTGAGCTGTTTGGCGGCCACCTCGCGTTCCTTTTTCTCCTGCTCTCCTTCATAGCGGGTGAACAGGCCGACAATCGTGAAGGGCTGGTGGTTGATGTCAATGACTTCGCCAAGGGGGACAATCTCTTCGCCGGTCTGGTCCGGGGACCCAAAAAGCTCGTCCCGAATGCCGGTGCCGATGACACACACCGCGTTGGCGTTTTCCTCGTCCAGGCTGGTGAAAAACCGTCCATGCTCCAGGGTGTGGAAGTTCATCTCGAGAATGGTCGGCCAAACGCCGACCACGTCGAACGCCATGGTCGTCTTTTCGCCATGCGTGATCGTCACCCCATAAATCTGCATTTCCGGCGAGATCAAGCGGCACAGGGGAGCGCAGCCACGCAAGGCCTCCACGTCCGCCATGGTGCGCCCAGGAGCTTGATCCGCCAGGTGTTCCTGCTCGACCGGCACATCCTCCTCTTCCACAACGACTTTATCCGCCCCGCCCATGGCAATCATCGTCTCCCTCATGCCGTTCTCCATCCCCTTGATGATCGCCGCCATCCCCACCAGGCTCGATACCCCCAGGATGATGCCCAGCATCGTCAGCAGCGACCGAAACTTGTGCGCCCACACTTCTTTCAGGCCGACGAGGATGGTATTGAGCAGGTTCACGGCGCGATACTGGATGCTGGATATTATTCCTCGCTGATGTCGGAGAGTTCGACTGATTGGATGAAGTTGTTCACCATCCGGCATCCGGCATCTTTCTCACTCATATCGCAACGCCTCAATTGGGTTCAGCCGCGCCGCTCTCACGGCGGGGAAGATGCCGGCCAGGATGCCGATGAGGACGCTGGCGCTGAAAGCCAGGACCAGGGCCGAGAGTTTGACAATCGGCGTGTTCTCGGTCGGCGAGAAGTGGCCGAGCAGGTGCACCAGGCCGTAAGAGGTCGCCAGCCCGGCCAAGCCCCCGAGCACCGCAATCACGACGGATTCCACCAGGATTTGGATGAAGATGTCGCTGGTGGCGGCGCCCACGGACTTGCGAATGCCGATTTCGCGCACGCGCTCCGAGATGCTGGCGAGCATGATATTCATAATGCCAATGCCGCCGACCAGCAGGCTGATCCCCGCAATCAGGCCCCCGCTCAGCCGGGCATTGTGCACAAAGCTCTTGATCCGGTCCGCCCAATCCTCTTGCGTTATGAAGGCGAAGTCCTCGATCCCTTTGTGGGTGCACATGAGCACGTTGCGGGCCTGCTGGAGCGCTTCGGACAGCAGGTCCACGCTCGCCGCTCTCAACTCCAGGCCCGAGAGCCGTGGGTCGCCTGTCGCCCCGATCGCCAGGCCGGTGCCGGAACTGATCGCGGCCCGGGTCGCGCCCGAACGGAACTTCATCCACACGGTGTTGAGCGGCAGATAGACCGTCGCGTTCTTGAGGTAGAAAACGAAGTTGCCCCCCCGCCGCCCGGCCCCGCCCCAGCCCCGGTTCCGCGTCAATCCCCCGGCCTTCGGCTGCCCCGCCTGGACTTTGGTCCATTCGCGTTCCTTGCGTTCCTGCTCGCTTTCGTAGTGCCGGAACAGGCCGACGACGGTGAAGGGCACGCCGTTGACGTAGAGCGTCTCGCCCACCGGGTTGATTTCATAACCGACCTTCTCCGGCGAGCCCCACAGCTCGTCCCGCGTGGCGGTGCCGATCACGCAAACACTCCGGGCCATCTCGTCGTCCAGTTCGTTGAACATGCGGCCCTCCTCGATCACGTGCTCGTTCAGCTCGAGCGCCACCGGCCAGACCCCACAACAATTCCAGGGGCGGAAAGTCTTGCCCTTGGCCGAGAGCGTGGCCCACAGGCGCATCTCGGGCGACGTCCGCGCCACCAGCGGCGCGCTCTGCCGCAAGGCATAAACGTCGTTCACCGTGATGCCCACGGCCTGCTCGGCCAGATGCCGCTGCTCGATCGGCACGTCCTGCGCCTGGACCCGCACCTTCTCCAGCCCCCCGATGGCCACCAGCGCCTCTTTGGCGCCTTTCTCCATCCCCGCCACCAGCGCCGACATGCCCACCAGGCTCGAAACCCCCAGGATGATCCCCAGCATCGTCAGCAGCGACCGGAACTTGTGCGCCCAGATTTCCCGCAAACCGGTCTGCACCGTCACCAGCATCTGTGACCAGTGCCCCCGTCCTTCCGGCCCCAGGGTGATCGCGGCGCTCATCAGTGCTCCAACCTCCCACGGTTTCAGACCCGAAATCCGACGGCAATCTGGCCGTCGCGCAGCTCGATGCGCCGGGGCGTGACCGTGGCGATTTCAGGGTCGTGCGTCACCAGCACCATGGTGCGCCCTTCCTGGCTGAGCTTGCGGAAAAGTTGGAGGATGGTCTCGCCGGTGTGCGAATCGAGGTTGCCGGTCGGTTCATCGGCGAAGACGATGCGCGGGCTGTTGACCAAGGCGCGGGCGATGGCGGCGCGCTGCTGCTGACCGCCGGAGAGTTGGCTGGGCCGGTGCCTGGCGCGATTGGCCAGGTCCACCGCTTCCAGGGCCGCCTGGGCCCGCTGCCGGCGCTCTTTGCCGGAGACGCCGCTGTAAATCATCGGCAGTTCCACGTTCTGCAGGACATTCAGCTTGGGCAGCAGGTTGAAAAACTGAAACACGAACCCGATCTTCCGGTTGCGGATGGCCGCCAGTTGCCGCGGCGAGGCATCGTGGATCATGATCCCGTCCAGCTTAATCGTCCCCTTGGTCGGTGAGTCCAGGCAGCCCAGGATGTGCATCAAGGTGGACTTGCCGCTGCCCGACGGCCCGACAATGGATATGAATTCGCCGTCCTCGATGTCCAGCGAGATGTCGTCCAGCGCCCGAATCACCTCCTCGCCGAGGTGGTAAATCTTGCTAACGTTGCGCAGTTCCACTAGGGCCATGCGAATTCCCCTTGGACTCACTTTGTGTTGGCGCTAGGACTGGCATTGCGCGTGGCTGCCGGCTGGCTGCCGGCGGTGGCGGCGGCGGGTTGGCTGCCGGCGGCGGCGCTCCTGGATGCGCCCTCGGGGGCCGAAGCCGCGCTGGCGGTCTTGGTCGTGTTGGTGCCGGTCGTGGTTTGGGGCCGCGGCGTCGCGGCAGTCCCCTCTCCGGCCCCGGGGACCAGGCCGGCCAGTTGGCGGCTCTTCTTCTCACGTTCTCCTTTAGGCATTTCCAGCGAAACGACTTCGCCTGCCTTCAAACCGTCCTGAATCTCGGCGTTCGAGTAATCTGAGACCCCCACTTTGACGTTCCGCTTCTCGAAGCTATCGCCTTGCTGGACATAAACGAAGCGTTCCATCTGGCCCGTATCCGGGTTCTTTTCCGTAAACACGGCCGCCAGCGGCACGGCCGTCACATTCTCGGCCGAGGCCACCGGGATTTTGACATTGGCCGTCATGCCGGGCCGGACCCGGGGGTCGACGGCTTTAAGCACGATGCGGGCCGGGTAGCCTTTGATGTTGTTCTTAATCGTCGCCTGCGGAGAGATGCGCTCGACCGTCCCGGTCACCTGCAGGCCGGGCACCGCCTCGACCGTGACTTCGACCGTCTCACCCGTTTTGAGACGCGGCACGTCGGCCTGGTTGACCTGGGCGTTGATAATCATCGAGTTGAGGTCAGCAATCGTCAGCACTTCGGTGCCACTGTTGAATCCGCCGGAACCGGAAACCGCCTGGCCCGCGGAAACCGGCCGGGTCAGCACCGTGCAATCGAACGGCGCGCGCACCACGGTGTAGGCCAGGTGCTCGTCGGTGATGGCTTTGGCCCGTTGCGCCCGTTCCAGGGCGTTCTTGGCCAGGTCGTAAGTGGTCTTGGTATCATCGTAAACCTCCTGGGAAATCAGCTTGTCGGCCAACAATTGCTGCGCCCGCTTGAAATCGCGCTCCGCCTTTTCCAAGTCCAGCCTCGCCTTCTCGATGTCCGTAACATTCGAGGCGAGTTCCTGCTGAAGCTCCTTGTCATCGAGCTTGAACAGCAGGTCAGCCTTCTTGACCCGATCCCCGAGGTCCACCGGCAGCAGTTCGATCTTGCCGTTGATTTCGGGGCGGACGGAGACCTGCTCGGCGGGGCCGATTTCGCCCGCCGCGTTGACCGAGAAGTTGATGCTGCGCAGCTCGGCGGTGGCGGTGGTCGGCCGCCCGGGGGCAGAGCCGGCCAACTGGGCCTTCTGCCAGTGGCTCCAGACGCCGTAGCCAGCCAGCCCGGCTCCAACCATCACTACCAGGGCAATCCATTTCTTCATTTCAGTCCAGGAAGCCCAGACTACTCCCTGGGCCAGACCGGTGCAAATGCATAATCGGCGCTTGCTACTTTGGCGCCAAAACGATTTGTTCTAGGCCGCAGTTTAGACGCAAATGAAGCCGGCCTATTTAGTGATTCTGCTCCTGATGAACCTCTTCTGGGCGGCGGTTTACTCCGCCTACAAGGTCATCGGCCAGGACCATCTGCAAACGGGGGGCATTGTCACCCTCCGCTTCGGGTTGGCCGGGCTTTGCCTGCTGCTGGCCTGGCCCTGGCTGCCGGGACCGGCCCCGCGCGGAGGCGCCCTCCTCAAGACCTGTGCCCTGGGATTGATGCTCTACGTGCTGGGGCAGCGGCTGCAGGTCTATGGCAACCAACTCGGCACCGCGGCCAACTCCGCCGTCCTCCTGGCCATCGAGCCGCTCCTGACCTCCGTGGCCGCCGCCCTCTTCCTCCATGAGCATATCGGCCCCCGCCGGCTCGCCGGCTTTGCCCTCGGCCTGGCCGGCGTCGCCGTCCTGAATCGCGTCTGGCGCGCCGATTTTCAATGGGCCGGCCTGGCGGCCAGCCTGGTCTTCGTTTCTTCCTTCCCGTGCGAGGCGGCCTATTCAGTGGTCGGCAAGCCGATCGTGGCGCAGGCCAGCGTCATGAAGATGCTGGCCCTCTCCCTGCTCGCAGGCACGGCGGTCAACCTGTTGATCGATGGACCCGCCACCCTGGCGGCCGCGCGGATGTTGTCCCCCAAGGCCTGGCTCCTGCTGCTGGCCCTGGCCGTCATCTGCACCGCCGTCGGCTACAGCCTTTGGTTTATCGTCATCCGCGATTGCCCCGTCAACTTGGCCGCCCTGACCATTTTCGCCCAGTCGGTTTTCGGCGCCGCGATCGCCGCCCTTTGGCTCGGGGAAAAGCTCCACTGGGGGCACCTCCTGGGCAGCGCCACCATCGTGGCTGGGCTGGTGCTCGGACTCTCGCGGCAGATTAAGAAACCAGCGGCCGCAGCCGCCGAAGCCAGGAGCGTTAAGTGAGTTAAACTTAGCGAGGCTGCGCCGCAGACCACCTCTGGAATCCCGATTCGGAATCGGGATTGCAATCGCAGCGAAACTGGACCTGATTACAACGAGTTTTGCCGGTCGGGAACTCTGGTAACTTATGCAGGTCTTCCCGCTTCGCGCCATTCCCCGTTCGACATTGCCGGCCTTCGCCGCTAGGGTGATGGGATGTCGCGTGAGTACGCCTTGCAGCCCTTCCAGACGCCGTTCCGGTTGCAGATCGATTACGCGCATGAACTCAACCCGCAGCAGTTCACGGCTGTGACGGCGCCGCCGGGGCCGGCGCTGGTGATTGCCGGCGCCGGGTCGGGCAAAACGCGCACGCTCACCTACCGGG
>Ga0187850_10001022_pt1 | contig 32522 bp, 39 predicted proteins | sample June2016WEW_4_15_FD_132436 | JGI IMG/M metagenome (GOLD analysis project Ga0187850, IMG submission 132436) | Peatland microbial communities from SPRUCE experiment site at the Marcell Experimental Forest, Minnesota, USA - June2016WEW_4_150 | ecosystem: Environmental > Terrestrial > Soil >...
AACTTGACCAATAGCTTGAAGTCAAAGCATAGCTTGAAGAAATTGATGAACTTGCATAGCTCGCAGAAATTGCATTGGATATTGAACCTGTCCAAGACCCCGATAGGGCAAGTAAGAATCCATCGATTTGTTTTTATATTAAATTGAAGAGCACCACATTCTTCCAGTTTGGTTGTATTGGAGTTCCTTTCAACATTATTAATAGCACATTTTTTACACAAACTGTTTGCATCTGATGCTTTGATAAATCCATGTTTGGTAGTGTATATTAACTTAGTTTTACATTGAGGACATTTTCTTGTATAAGAAGAAATTGTTTTATGGGAAAGCTTATTTTTCTTTTTCATCAATATAATAAAATATAAAATATAAAATGAAAACCTTCAAAAATTATACAAAACTGGAGCTCCAATATCTCAATCCATCCCAAATATATAATAATCTATTGGAAGAACCTGAAATAAGAAAATATACCGAACCTGTTTGTAAATTTGAGCTTGAATTAAATGTATGAGTTGAACTTGAATAAGGTAAAGTATTTGTTATTATTGCATTACTTGAAGTATTGGCATAACTTGCAGTTCCTAACAACGAAGCAGTTATTACCGAACAGGAAATATTTCCTATAACATCCAAAGTATTTTTCGGAGTTATTGTTCCAATACCAACCCGCGAGTGTGCTGGATTACCACCATCGGTAGTCACTCTCATCATCGGGCCGGTTGTGTGGTCAAGTTCTCCATCTCCCATAAAGTCAAAGAATGGTTGTTTTAAGAAACTTGATTGAAAGATTATTGGGCCTTGAGCAGAGCCTATTATTGTTGAACCACTGACTATGATTGAATATCCCGAACTATATAAATCTATAATATTAGTTGCATTTGGTGCATAATGATTTATAAATCCTGAATCATTGTAAGAATTGCCCCCCAAATATAATTGTTGATAACCAACTCCATCATTATCCCAATCATTCAATACTGAAAATTTTGCTCCCATATTACTACTGCCTGTGCCTTCATGACCAATATGGATACCATCACCATTATAACCTTGAATAATATAATCGGGTATATTCTGACTGAAACCAATAGTTCCAGTTCCAACAATGCTACCGGAATCATTTATATCCAAAGAATAAGATGGTGAAGTATTGTTTATTCCAATAAAACTATTTACATCAGTTATGTCGGGTAAATTTGTGTTTGTGCCAGCATTGGAAGCAGAAATTGCATAAGAAGCAGTCCCATAAAACCAAGATGCACTTATAGTATTATTTGTAGTAACATCAAAATTAGGATTAAAATAAAGGTTTGATGCACTGAGGGCTGGATACAATATTATTGGAGATTCATATTTTGCATAAGGTAAAACTTTACCATATTCCAAATGAGGAACAGATGAAGTTAAATAATAGTTAAAATTATAACCATTATATTCATCATATAATATTATTTTGTAATAATCTACGGGATTTGTCGGTGGAGGAGCACTCCAAGATATTTGATAATAATAACTGTTTGATGTCATTCCATTTTCCACATACCCCAATGAAAGTGGCTTGGTCGAATAATATGGAACTCCATTTATTACCTTGCAACTGTATATGTTAAAAATGAATCTATCCCAATTAGTATCATCAAAAATACCTGACCCCATAATTCTATGTAATGACCCTGAACCTAAACTATTATAGTTGTAGGAAGAACTGATCAGATTGGAAATTATTCCACCACCATTTAATATTACATTATTATTGAAAGTTGCTAATGCATGATTTGTGGTAAATGATGCAGATGTTATAGTAACCGAAGAAGGAGGGTCAGGCATCGCACCTGCTCCACCTTGGTCCATCACCATCAAGGATGTATTTACATAATCCAATTGTTGCTTTTGATAATTTGGTTTAACTACCGATAAAACCGAATGAGGAAATTCTATTGACCAGCCAAGATTATTTGAGCCATCTCTGGTCAAAGTCAAATAAAGGTCAAAGTCAAACATATTGTCTGAGCAAACATAGGAAGCTTGATTGGTTAATTTTGGGTCAACAATAACATCTGCCCAACCAACTTCATTATAATTACCAATTATTATATGACTACTTCTTTGATAATAAGGATAAACCCCAAGAGCTGCAAAAAGGAAATATTGAGAACTTACCCCGTGACAACCCTGAATATATGCTTCTTGTTTTGTTGAATCAATAATACAAGCTCCCAGACTGAATACACTGCTTGACGGCCATTGGGTTCCGGCCGTGTCACTTTGACCTGAATCGGAGTTTGGATTCCATCTGCCAATTCCACCAAAATCTGCATTAATTACTCTTGAATGGTCACAAGATAAATAAAGTCCGTTAGCCAATCCAGAAAATACACAATGACCATAGACGGCTGCAGCATTGTCACCTGTTGCATCCAACCATAAACCAATCAAGCCCGGAAGAACTTTTGGAACTACACCCAATTGAGTTGCGGAAAAATTTACTCTTGGATTAATCAATGAATAACTGTCACCAAATGCACAATTATCAAATTCAACCTGATTAAAGCCTACACAATAAACCACTGCACACATTTGTTGCCAACACCAGAAGCCAATGTCTCTTGCAGTAAAGTTGATAGCAGCTACTCCATTATCAACTCTCATTTGTGGTGTGCCAACAGTGATAAAAGCACTTTGAGTAGATGAATTACTTGAAGAAATTGCAGTAGCACCGGTATAAATAATTTGTGTATTGAATTTTCCACCACCCTCAATTGCATAATTTGTTGAATATCCCTGTGGTGGATAAAGTGAACCACTTAATACAATATTGGGAACGGAAAAAGAAACGGGAGTATTACAATTATATCTACCGGGTGCAAATACCAACTTACTTCCAATTGGAAAACTGCCACTTGAAAGGTCTATATTGGCAAAGTTTATTGGATGATTGATTGCACTTTGTATCATTGCTCCACAATCATTAAAAGTATTGATGGATTGTGTGCCATTCATATTGATGATATACATTGGCTTTGGACTAGCATATAAATGAATAACGGGCAACGGAGCAGAATTAGCCAAACTTGAAGTAAAAGTGTAACTTCCACTTAATGATGAACTTGCCCAAGACGAACTTAAAGATGAACTGGCAAACAATGAACTTGATGCCCACGAAGCACTTCTTGCACTATCCCCGATAGGAGCAAAGCGAGCATCAGAAGATTGAGCAGTATAACCATATTGTCCCTGATTTTGTGGAGTAATTATTTTAGAAACATATTGGCTTGTAACCAACATATTACTTGCATAACCTGAACTACCACTTGGTAGAATTGAAAATGGAGTATCTTTAATTGTTCCACGAATCCAACCTTTATAAGTCAATCCCTGTATCAAATTACAAGTTGCGGTGTTATTGCTACAAGTAATTGGGAATGTATCACCCAAAACAAAATAATTATTCCAACCAACATTCTTATAAGCAGGTTGAAGGTCAATTGATGTTCCTTTCCAAGTATTCAGAATGTCAAAAATAACTGAACAATAAGAACCTGAATAAAGAGAACCTGAAACGATGGAATAAGAAGCAGTTCCATTAGAACCTGTCGTTAAATTGATATACCAATCATTTGTAGCTTCCAGATTACATTGAATCTTATAAGCATTTGCTGGTATATCCAATGAAGTCGGCGGAATACTACCTGTAATCGGGTCACTGGGAATAATAAACGAACCGGAAGCAAGGGGATAATTGATTGGGCGAATATCAAAACTTTGTGTTATCAAAGTTCCATTACCAAGAATAAAATTAAAATATGTTAGCATAATAGATTCACCAATCTTTTCAATCCCACCGGATTGACCAGAATATAAATAGTTTGTTTTACTCCATAAAATTGAATAATCTTTCCAAAACATTCATTTTAATATCCATTCATTTGATAATATAGCAATCCTAATCCTTCACTATAACAACCTAAAAAATCTATCTTATAGTATTGATAACTTACATTACCCGGCAAATTAAATGATTGTGAAACGGGTGTGTCAGGATTTAAGCCTGCAATTACACTATTCAAGTATGTCCAATTTTGATTATCATTACTACCATAATTATTCCAGTTCTGTTGATGAAACAATTGCATATAATATGATACTGCATAATGTGAACTTGAAAGTTGAACATAAAATTGACCTGTTTGTTCTCCGCTAGTCCAATAAAGTGAACCCGTATTTTTATCACAAGCTCTATAAGGTTGAAATAAATTATTACCGGGATTATACCAAGTATTTGCAGTAATTATCCATCCTGAACCACTTAATGAACTACTATCACTTGTCATTTGTGGTATTAACTGCCTAATTTGTGTAGAACTTGAAATTGCACTACTTCCTGTAGCAGGTGAAAGTGAAGCCACAAAAGCGGTATCAAGCAAAGTTAAGTTAGTGATAGCATTCATTTTACGGGATTACTTTGACATAGGCAGCCAATACTTGGCTTTCAATATTTCCATAAGAAGTAAGCGAAAGAATGGCTGATTTACTACCACTCAAAGAATTGTTTAACAAAGTACCATTCAAATTCTGCCAATTAGTATTAAATGTAATTCGCCTATTGGAACCAGTTGCTGGAATATAAACTACACTTGCACCCGGTCCACCACTTGAACTTGCAAAGTTTATACTTCCGCTGGTTAAAATGTAATAATATGGAACAGTCAAATTGACATTGTAACTACCAGTATTAGCTGATGAAGTATAGGCGGTTAAACTTTGACTTAGCAATAAAATAACTGATGAACTATAATAATAAGTTGCACTTGAAGTTGTGTAGGAAGCGGTAAGTGTATTCACCGCCCAACTTGAAGTAATTGGATAAGTTGAAGCAGTTGTCAAGGTAGCACTTCCAGCATTCAATGAATAACTTGAAGTTAAAGCATAGCTTGATGAAAAACTACCAGTAGATAATGATACCAAAACACTTGCCGAATTAAATGTTACTACAGCATTTGGTAACGAAGAAAGTTTTTCTTCAACAAAACTTGAAGAATTAGCATTGCGTTGAGTTATCAACACATCAAATGGCGAATAAATTATACTCATATTACATTTCTATTCAGATATTTCAATAAATCCAAGTGTTATTAAATTATTATTCATATTATTATTAAAATTGGTCAAGTGCTATTCTCTTCCAAGAATTTAATCCTGAACAAATATAAATATAATCATTATCCATTGTAATAAGACCGCCATCCATATAGCCATAAGTGCTTGCGGTTGAACTTAAAATTGTATTATTTGGAATAATTACCGGAACTATATTTCCATCAGCACACAAGTTATTATTAGTATCACAAGTCAGAGTTACACTTGAATATATTGTTTCCCAAACTATATTACTGAAAGTTGGTTGTCCGTAAGTGCGGGTATAACTTGGCGGATATGCGTCGCAAGAGCATTGTTTATTTGAAGAACTATACCACATAACATTTGCACAATTCCAATTGACCCACCTTTTGACACCGGGAATCAATGGACCACCATACAAACAAAAGAAAACATAATTACTTACCGTAGAACTACCACTTAACCAGTTGAACGTGGAAAATGTATCAAAATCAATCATAGTATAATTTCCATACATTGTATTTCCATCTGTGTAACTGTTTGTGACCGGCGAGCCATTTGGCTGTAATATCTCCCAATTACTTAAAGAACTTGTTGAAGGTGAAGTATAAGTAATAACTGATGAACTTCCGGGGATGATACTCACAAGTGGCACACCCGGTACCAAGGTTCGGAAATTTGGAACATAACCAACACTGCCGGAATAAATATAAGGGCAATTATCCAGTTCATTCAAGTATTCGGTTACAATATTGAATAAATTATTTTGGTCACTTGTATTTAAACCGGCTGTATTGCCAATAGCTGCAAATCTTAAAGTTTGGCCGGCATTAGCATAATTTACCGAACTTAAATAAAGTGTTGTTCCAGTATTTGTCCAATTACCAACTCCACCCAAAAGAAATGTTGGAGGATTTGAAAATCCACCCATTGAACTTACTCCCTGCTGACTACCACCTGTTGTTGGTGTATTGTTTATTTGATAAGTTCCACCATTGGAACCATTGGAACCAGCAAAGAAAACATTGTAAATTGGATTGGTTAAATTACTTGTGGTTGTGTTACCCGTAGAACTCATACCCGTTGAAATACTACTTGTGGATATATTCAAGTCACTATAAACGTGCAAAAAATACGGATTACCAATGTCACAAGTAAGACCAGCAACCGGTGTCAAACTGCTTGTGGTACCAATATTACTTAAAAAAACATTGACATTACAATTTTCACTGGCAGAAACAATAAGAAATTCGGGAGCTATAATACCCGTATCTGCATAACTGTTACCGTCACTTACTAAACCTGTCAATGTATGGGCAGATGCATTAGCATAAGCTCCATTCCATTGTAGAGTATAACTTGAACCTTTAAGATTAGCTGCGTCTCCTGCAACGGTTGCAGCCGCAAATGGATAAACACCAACGAATTTGTCCCACAAACTGCAACTCTTCAAAGAAGCTGTTAAATTATTTACCGCACTTTGCGTGTAACGGGAACCCGTCAAATAAAGTGAGCCAGTCCCAATAAGTTGTCCCTGTTGCGGCGTTACAAAAGTCAAAACATAATTATTCTGATTTGTCAAAACACCAAGCCAATCATTCCAAGTATAAGTTCCATTTGCTAAACTATCATCTTCTCCTGAAACTGTAACCGTGGATAATTCATAACCTTCAATGGAAGTGGTATTGTAGAGTGTAAGAGATTGTCCAGAACTTACCGAACCACCAAATTGATTTATTGTGGATATTTCATTTTGCAAATAATTAAACCAACTATTTGCTTTGGACCAAGCAGTAGCCGTTGGGTCGCCAAGGAAAGTGTATGCGTCAGTTCTTGTATATGGCTGACCACTTATACCAGCACTTTGTATTGTGATTGAACCACTCATACTCGAAGTGGTAGAGTAGGGCGTTACTTGGTCTATGTAATTGGGTTGGTTCATTAGATGATAATAATATAAATAGTAGTGATTTTATGATAATAGCGATAAACAATTCTGTAAATCCTTATACAAAGCAATGCTTAAAGGATATTGAACGTGAGTGCCAGCCGAGTCGCCATATACATCAATTCCATACGGGTCTGGATAATTTGTTTGTCGCGGGTCAAAGAAATTTGTAAATGAATTACAGAATTGAAAAGTTCTCGGATTAAAATTTGGAATATAGTTATTTTCATCATTGATATAAAATCCTTGTGCTGGAAATGAATAAGCAGAAGCAAACCAAATAGGTTGCCAATTTGCCCAAGCTTCAACTAAGCAAGGTGTATCACTTTTATAAACTAATGGCTGACCGTGAATAACAGGCAACCAACAATCCACGTCTCCCGTATCTCTTTGATTTGGTTGAATAGTTAAAGTGAATATAGAACTTATATCTCCGCCAGCGCCACTATCTTCATCATCAGCACCCGGTATTTCGTCACCTGCACCTGTTACAAGTCCCTGCGAAGTGAATGGAGCAAACAAATAAGTTTTATCAGGCAGTTGCCTATATTGCCCCAATGTTATATTTATTTGATTGCCAGTTGAAGGTGTAATAGAGATACCGTAATTATTTTGGACTGGCAAACGAGTTGCACGAACTTTATAGATGCAATAGCCTTGAGCAGGAATTCTTTTTAGTCCAGTATAGGTTGGATAAAGTGAAGGAATGGAGTAAAATGTTGTAAATGAATTACCCGGCGAACCATCCAAAACATAACTAAAACATTCATAAGCATCGGGGATAAATTCCAGTTCAAGTGGAACATCTCCCCAATCAGTTTCAACTAATAAATCAAATGAAACTGGGAAAGCATTACCATTCTTTATTGAATAATTGAAACCTGATGAGTCACTTAAATAATTTCTTCCGCCCATTGGTGGAATGTCAGCTTCATTGGTTTTTGATATAAAATCATAAGGTGGTGGCATATAAGTTTTGGAAACCATAATGCTCATTGAATTATTATTCAGCTTACCGCCATCATATAATCGCCACGGTGTTGTTGAATTTAACGGACTAACATTTCTTAATTTGATTTTGATTGCAGTTGTATTGGATGGGTAAGCTAAATTATAATTATTGGTTGAACCCGAAGCCATTATTACATTTCCATAAATATCATAAGATTGATTTGGATTGCCCCATTCACCCCAAAGAATAGGCATTGGACTACCGGAAGCTAATGTCATCCATTGTGAAGGTTGAGCTTGGCAAGATTGTTCTATCAAATTATATTTAGGTCCAAGGTCAACTGCAATTGAACCTGAAAAGAAACTTTCCGAAACAACCGAGCCAGAGAAATACAACATTCTCTCCCCATTTTGGAGCAAAGCTTGTTGTCTTGTGCTTGATGCAAGTATAGGTAACGAATTATCCCATTGACCAAAATAAGAATTAGAGTTTGGATAATTGTCAATAAACGTAACATTTAAGTCACCGATTGTTTCTGTCTCTAAAGCTATATTTATCGCTTCCAAATTTGGAGACACTACAACCGGAGTATTGGTAAAAAGACTTGGAGCCAATGAACCAACATAATTCGGTAAATCTTGGTCAACATAACAATTTATTGCTGGAACTGGCAAAGTAAAAGCTGACCAAACACCTTTAACATTCTTATCGGTAATTGACCAGAAGGCTACGGAATAATTACCATTTACAATAAAATCACTTTCATCATCGGGCATATCCGGTGCTGAAATAGTCATTGTGTTACTTGTCGGGTGAATTGCTTGTATTGGTTGTGGGTCCGAATTGGTATCATATATCATCCTTGAACAAATAACTGGCCCTTGAATGATACTATATCCCGTTGGTGGAGCAGATGCGGTAAAATTGATACTTCCGTTTCCCTGCACAATCGGTAAATTTATATTGGCAATCAAAGCGGACGTGCTTATATTATTGGAGCCACTCGTTTCCCAAGTTACTCCGGTTGAAGGATAAGCCGAAGCCGTTCCGAATGAACTTACCAATGGTGGGTGAACAGGTGGTGCGCCTCCACCAGTCCATTCAACTTGCCAGAAAAGTTGACAATTCCATATCCCCGCCATAGAAGCAGAATAATATAAATCATATTTATCAATATAACCAGCATACGGAAAATCCACTCTCCTACCACAATTTATTTCTAATCCATTTAATGCGTCATTCAGCGCATAAGAAAATTGAACACTTTTATATGCAGTCTGATTTGGGTAACTTGTAATTGTGTTTGGTCCACCCGAAAAATAACCACCAACTGGTTCTGCTCCGCCAATTAAACCCAAAGTTCCAAATAATTCCCCATTACCATCAAGTGATTGACTTGGATATGCTACAGAATAACCACCGCATCCAATAGACGGGAACACATCTTTATCCGATACGCCAACTACCCAAGGTCCACTTAAAATACTATCATTAAGTAAAGTCATATCTTGGTTCATAATAGTATAATAATCAGCCTTTATTCTATTTATTTGTGTATTCCAAGAACAAGTATTATGCACGGGATAAAAATGACCTGAATAAGTAATGTAAGAAATTGATGAACTGAAAAGATTGCCGGGTGGAAAAGATGCAGAATTATATGGTGGAAATTCGTAATCAGGTTGTGTAACTTCTGGATATTCCCAATAATTCACGTCATACTCATTCATTGGCCAAGTTCCTTCATCAACTTGAGCATTGACTAATGGAAGCAAATTTGCATTAGCTAAAGTAGCTAATGCATCCATATCTGATTTTAATATAGGAGTTCCACTGGTTGGCATAATATCATATTGTTAAATATAAACACCTAATGGAGAAGATGGTGCTTGAACCCAATATCCGCCACCTTGATAGGGTGGTTGACCTATTGATGGAATAAGAGCAAAATAGTTTCCAGAATTAAGACCAAAAGGTATTATTACTTCTTGGCCAGCCGTATAATTTCTACCCGAATCCCATTCACCAACAAAACCGGATGTTCCACCAATAGAAATATTACTTGGTTTTTTTGCAAGGATTAAAGTTGTTCCGTGAGTATCAGAACGGACTAAAATATCACTAGAACTGTGTAATGTAATTCTAATAAGATATTCACGCAGCATATTCCATACATGCGTAAAACTATTTACGTCTGGAACTCTATGTGGTAGCCAATTTTCCATATCTTTTTAATAAATATTATCATTATTGTTACAATCTTGTCCCATAAACATTTTGTGGCCATAGACCAAATTCCCATTCTCTTTGCACCGTTATTGTTGAACCATGTCCATCCTTTGTGCTTGGTTGTTGCAACCAACCATAAAGATAAGGAATACTTACACCATAAGAACTTATCGCAGTTGGGTCATTTGGTTGTCCTAAACAAGCTGCCCAATTAGCCGGAACACTAGCATTAGTAGTTAAAGTTGCAACTGAAAATATTCTCCCCATATAAACATCATAACCTGCCAATGGATAAGTTTTTGGAACAACTATTTCTTGTCTTAAAATAGGAACAGAAATCGGAACTGTTCTAAAACCCTGCATGTGTAACGCATAAACTGCTGCGCTTGCGCTATTCCATAAAATACCCTGACTTGTTGCTGGTGTAGTTCCATCCGTCAAACAAGATGGATAAAGCATATTTCCACCGGTATCAAATGCGGCAGGTGAATTACTAAAATCACGTTCCAAAGATGCAATCTGTGAACCTGTCAATTGAACTATCCAAGGAATTTCAGCCGCATTACAATATAGTAATTCTTTCTGGTTTGGTTTATAATGCATTGACCAATTTACCGTGACATAACTGCCACTGCCATATTGTATAATATTATTACTACTATCTGTTTCTGCATCTATGGTGAATGTTCCCATAAATGGATTACCAGATTGAAAATCAATATTCCATCCTTTACCCCAATATACTGAAGCAGTTGCTCTAACATCTGGTTCATTCCCTACTACAATTTGCTCAATATGCGGATACTTATTTTGATAATATTGTTCGTGTCTGCTACTTGTGCTTGGACTTATACCAAAGGAATTATTCATATTGTTATTATTTATCTAAAATATTGCCACCAAGAATTATTGGAATTATTTACCGTATTCTTAGCTATTGTTTCCAAAAATGTTATTTGTCTTTGATTATATTGTTTCATTTGTTCCAAAGCGGATAATTGATTTTTTTGTATATCCAATTGAGTTGCTACTCCACCCATTCCACGAAAAGAAGCACCAAACATATTACCACTTGCGGTCAATGAATCACTATAATCTTTGACTGATTTGGCGTGTTCTTTATATGCTGGAACAGTTTTAGTTCCTTCACCAGTAGGATTGGTCAATTCCTTGGTAATTCTATCAATTGCTTTTTGTATTTCCATAAAATCAATATCAAAAGGTTTTTTAGCAACATTACCAGCCATATTGATAGCACCCCAATTTATTGATGGTCCTGCTGGTCCAATAGCTCCACCAAAATTTTGCGCTCTATTTTCAAGTTGAGCATAAAATTCACCCAATTCCGCACCTATTTGTGCAGTTCTTCCCGCTCCTTTTGACGCAACTTCAATCAATGTCTTGGTCAATTCCATTACTGCGGGAGCTAATTGAACCATTAAAATCAATCCAAGTTCCTTGAAACTATCACCTAACACCTTTAATGATACTGCGGTTCGTGTATCCATTATTTCGCCTGCACGTCTCATTGATTCACCAACTTCGTCAACATTGGTTTTTAATACAGGCATTATTTCCTCAAATCCCCTACCCAATATATTACTTATTGGAGCAGCAATATTATCAAGTCCTTTAGCATTCTTTACTGCGTCACCAATATTCTTAAATAATAAATCCGAGCTACTTTTAGCTTTTATATCGGATGTGGATATTCCAAGGTCCGTAAATTTCTTTATATCTTCTTTACTACCACCAAGAGCTTTTTGTCTTGCGATTGCTACTTTACCAATAGCAGTTTCCAAAGCATTAAATTCAGTTCCACTTTCTTCGGCTGCTCTCTTTAAAATTTGGACTTGTTCTACCGTTGTTCCCAGTTGTCTAGCCGATTTAACAAGACCGGCTGCTAAATCAAATTCACTTGATACAAATGATTTAATAGCTTCAACTGAAAATGCACCAATAATCATTTGTTTCAATCCCGCAAGGCTGCTATTAACGGATTTTATTGCTGTATCCAATCCACTTTTATTACCCGTTATTTCAACCATTACTCTTGACATTATTTCATTCCTATCTTATTTCTTAATTCTCTTTCCTCTTTACTTATCAAAACAATGGTTTCCATTTTATGAGCATAAAGAAGATAAGCAGATTGACTTTCAACCAAAGGTAAATTATAACAATCATTACGTGACCAGTTACATTCAGTCATTAAAGTAAAAATAATGGACTCTTCCGGTTCAACCGGATTGACCGATATATCACTTTCATTTTTATTTTTTAATTGATAATCGGGAATATCAGTTCCATTTCTTAAATAATGTGCGAAATTATGTATTTCTTTAATAAGACTAAATTTCTTAAAATTGTTTTTGATTTGTTCAATCGCTTCAATTATTTTTCCACTACCTCTTTCTTCCTGAAAATCATCATAAGTCGTGGAACAAACCAATATTGCAAAGGCATATTCTCCAATTAAGGTTATATCATTGACTAAAGCTTCATATATTTTGTTTATATCACAAAATAAATCATATTCACCTGTAATGAATTTACTTTTAGCAGTTTTTAATAGAATAATATGACCAAGAGACAACGGTAACATTCTATATCCACATATAGTAGGTATAGTTGTAGTTACACGTTCGGTATAGCTCTTATAGGAACTCATATCTTTTATTCGCTCCTACAAGTTTAGTTAAGGTAAAGTCGTGCCGTCTGCTTTAACCCATTGAGTAGCTTCAAACGTATATTTAGCACCGTCATCTGACTTGAAATCAAGCTCTGCATCCGTGCAAGCCCAAGTTCCACTAATTTCCGTTGTCCAAGGGTCTGTCCAAGTAAGAGTATCACCGGGATTTCCCAATGGAATATTGCTACCACTCGTATTCAATAATATTGTTGCAGTTGCAACTTTCTTTCTTTTACCCAAACCAATATAAATGAAATTATCCGTATTATCGGTAATCTCTTTTTTATCAGATTGTTTTTTTAACTTGAAATCAAGTGTTGAACCACTAAACAATGTATTGGTTGTATAAACGTGATAATAAACCCCGCTTCCAAATCCATTCATATATGACATATTTATTTTCCTTCTTTGTTATGATGTTCTAGCACAAGTCACTTCTAACTTTTGACTGGCAATCCAGCCATCAGTCAAAGGTGTTGTTTCTAATCCATCTTCTATTACTAATTTGTAAATTATATTGGGAGTATAGCTTCCCATTATTCCTTCAATTCCATTCATTAAGAATGGATTGAATACCAAATCACTAACCGTCTCAAATTCATTTGCAGTTGTTCCTTCACCCGTATCTGTAAGACGAATAGCGGATGTCAATAATTCCAATTGTGCTTTATGTAATCCTGTTTTAAGAGCCTTTTCATAAGGTTGTTCATCAAAACATTGAACTCTAACATTTGGAAATTCAATACCTTTTCTATCTAAAACATCATATTGTCCATAAATCTGCCAGTTAGTAATACTACCACTTGCAAATGAAGCAGATATAACTTGCTTGGCTGCGCTAACTATGTAATTTTGTATCAACATATTTAAGACCTGTTAAAGTGTTCAGCAGGTATATCCAGTTTCTTAGATAAATAAGTCACTATATCTGAATTTATCTTTTGTAATCCTGCTTCTGCGCCTTCTTCTTTTAATTTTGTAACCAATCCTCTATTTATTTTACCTTCAACATCATTAAAGAAACTGCCTTTAATAACACTTCCTGTTTTTGTTGCTGGTTCTGCTCCACCGAATGAAGCTCTTGTAATTCCTGTTACACTTGCAAATGATTTATGAACATATTGTAATAACTTCTTTATACCGGGTAAATAACCAGCTTTTGTAAAACCAATGCTGGAATATCTTCTACCCATCAATTTTTTCACATCTGCTTCTAAATCTATTATTTCTTCACCGGATGCTTGTTTCTGTTTAATGACAACCATTTCTGCAACAGTTCTATCAGGATATTTTGATGACATTTGTTCCAAAGATTGTTTTACTTTTGACCTGTCTGCTTTTGGTGTTTGTTTAAGAGCTTCTCTGCATCCATCATATAACTTAAAATTTATTGCATCTTCTATTGTCTTACTTGTTTCCTGTAAATATAAATTCAAGTTTCTCCTACAAATTGCATCATCAACTTTAACTGTCATTAAATCGCTCATTATTTTATCGTTTAATAGTTGGTTGATTACAAACAAAAGTCCAAAAAATATTATTCGGTTGTCGGATATGTTTAATAACTAACTTATATCCATTGAAATAAATGTAATCATTCAATTGTGGATATATTCCATTGAATTGACTGATTCTTACCTTCATTCTAAAATCTGTATTTTGGAGAAAAGCAGTTTCACTATTAAGAATTTGATAATCAATCGTATGTGGAATACAAAGATAATCTTCACCTTGCCAAGTAAACATTTGACTGCCTAGTTCTTCTTCTATTTCAGTCAAGTCATTTTCAACTATATCTTTTATATTAAACATATTGTTTAAGAAAAAAGGATGGATGGATTTAACCACCCACCCTTTTTGTGTAATTATTATTCTGTTCTAAATTACGGATGTGTTCCATCGGTTATTCTGGTCAAAGCTTGTGTTTGACCTTTGGCATAACCATAGAGTAAATAATAGCCAATATAAGTTAATCCTGTCCAGGGATTACGCGACAATCGTAATTGTAATGTCAATTCGGACTCTGGTTCAGTTGCTTCTTCCACTTCTTCAATTCCAGATGCAACACTAATGACTGGCAATCTTGTTGCAAGAGTCAAAGCTTCTTTACCAACACCAATACCAGCAAGACCTTCACCCAAATTATTAAAGTTTGGAGCTTCATAAACGGCAACGCCACCCAATCTTCCGATTGTACCTTCACGAATTAATTCGGTAGTACCGATTTGATAATTATTCTTAACATCGTTCAATAGCATTCCATAATAAGGAACGTTCAATACCAATGATTTTGGACTAGTTGAACCACTTTGTTTCAATGTTCCAATGACAGTTCTATATGCATTATCAAAAGTAAATGTTGAACCTGTATAAGAAGCTGTTCCATACGTCGCCATAGTAAATTGTGAATTGATACCTGCCCATACTACGTTGACTACACCAAACATATTACCTTCAAGGAATGTATTGATTAGACGTGGCATTGTAATAGTTGACACTTCATAATCGGTAAAAGCCGAAACGGAGTGCAATACGTCACTTAATGAAATCTGCACTTGTGAACCAGTTGCGTCCTGTGCAGTATATCCAGCCGTTCTTGTATAAAGAGAAGCTGATACTGCGGTTGGATAACGTGTATTGATTGCTCCATAAGCAGCAGCGGTTTCTCTACTGAAATCCGTATGAAATGCCAATAAAGGTGGCACTATCCTCTGAAGTACTGGTAGCGATTCTTCAGCAATCGCGGTCAATGTTAGACCATTTAAGAGGTTACTCATAAAATTATTTTATTTCTATCCTTATATTGTTATTGTTTAACACTTTCAGGCTTGGATAGAATAGCCTTGTGTTTGTTGTAATATTCAGTTCGTTGGTTGCCAGCGGGCATCTTTTTAAATTCTGCTTTGATTTCGGCTGGTGACAATTCACTGGAAATTGTTCGTTTAACCGTATTCACGGCTACACCCATTGAAGCAACCAAATCTGCGGCTTGTTTGCCTGTGGATTGTGTAGCTTCTTGGATTTGTTTTTCTGATTGACTTAAAGATTTAAGATGTTCAGCTTTTAATTGTTCAATTATAGTTGAATGTTCAGCCTTCAATGTATCAATGGCTTTTATATTGTCGGCTTTAATACCTTCAATCTGCTTGGTCAAAGTTTCTTTTTCAGACACAAACGTTTGCACGTCTGCTTTAGCTTGTTCCATTATTTCTTTATTGGCTTTGTTCTTAATCTCTAATTGATTTGCCAATTCCGTATTGGTATTGGTTAAATCAGTTACTTGTTTATTTAATTGAATTACATTCAAGTTCATATTTTATACATATAGGGTTGTCTGCGTTAAATTATATTTTTCTTATTCGGTATAAGAAGTTACTGCTTCTATGAAATCGTCATAGGTTGGAATTATACCGTCTGCAAAATTCTTTTTTACTGCTGTTTCACCGTCGAATATTTCTCCAGTACAATCTTCCATCTTAATTCCCCTTTTCATAACATCAAAAATAAAATCACTTTCAATAGCATTTATTTGTGATTGAAGCATTGTCTTTTCGTCATCTGTCATTTTCTTAAATGAAGCACCAGTAAGTTTATATTTTCCAAAAGAACCTGTTATAGCATTTACCACTGTTCCTTCTGTTTCCAATTGTTTTGAGTTATCAAGATAAATGGAATATACATTTACAGAACCTATTCTTGCACTACCTGCAACAAAAAATTTAGAACATTGTGAAGCTAACCACATTCCCGCTGAAGTGCAGAGCATATCGGCATAACCTATAACTTCTTTTTCTTTTGCTAATTCAGCTATTAAATCGGCAGTTTCAGGAGTTCCTACAACAATTCCACCGGGTGTATTGAAATACATACCCACTCTTTTAATCTCTGCATCGGTTTTAGCATCTGCTATTTGCTTATTGATAGTATCCAAATCAATACCACCAAACATAATTTCCAATTCTGAAAGATGTTTGCCAATTGTTCCATCCACTGATATTATTGGTATTCCATTTATTTTATTATCTTCTAATCCTTCTATTTCACTTTCACTATCGGGGTCAGCATTATATTCCAAATCTGAAAATATATTACCATTTACAACTGCTTTAAGATAATTCTGATATTGATTAAAATAAATATCATAATAGGCAACTGGTATTGACCAAGGCGTATTATAAAGAGATTGCTCTATTCTCACCAAAGATGATTTAGGATGCTTCTTTTTATTTCTATTATCCCAAAATGATTGACATACCGCATATCTTTCTTTTTGGTCTGAATGTTTTTTATTCATCTCTTTATCGCCCATACATCTTTGCATATACGGGTCGTGTTTCTCGTTAAATTTTGGGTACGGCATAAAATTATTCCTTTGTCTTTTCTTCTTCAGTTGAACTACCACCAATATCTATTAGCTCACTTTCTTTTTGTGCAGCAGGACTTTCATTTGGTGTTCTTTGTGATAATAGAGAAAGAGCTTTATCAAATGATAATTTAGGGAATTTTTTGGTTATATTCAATGCTCTCTGAATTAAATCTTCCGTTTCCTCTTGCGTCTGGTCCCTGACATCTTTCCACCATTCACCGCGTTTTGCTACCACTTCGGATAATGTCATTGAACCTATTTTGACATTTTCCCTGTCTGCCGCTTCTTCTTGTGCGCCATCAATCGTCAATAATTTTGGTCTTGTAAATGACCAGTTCCACCATTCATCCTTGTCTGCATAGTTTGGTGGAATAATTTTGTTCTGCATTGCAGTTGAAACAGCAAATTGAACCATCAATCTTGCTCGTTTCATTACTGATAATTGACGTTTGCGAATTGTATTCCTTGCTTGATTTATGATACTTCTATTACCACTTGAATTAGTTTGCGGATTTAACAATTCATAATACCATCCAACTGCTCCAATAGCTCTGCGTCTTACTCTTTCAATAAAACCTTCTGTATTTGGTGAAGGTCGTTCATCATAAAAAGGCTCAATATCTTCACCTTCGGTCACGTCCAAATAAATATTTCCTGCATCATAGGCATTTTCCAAATTGAAAGTATATTGTTTTGGCACTCCCATTTCTTCAATCAATGGGTCCTCTTGTGCGCCTATGATTGGAGCACCGGGGTCTGGTATTCCGCCAACTCTTTTATGCTTGATACCAAAAGTCGAAGCTAATTTAACTCCACGTTTAATTGCTTCATCAATATCATTCATATCCAGCCAATCAGTTACCGTTCTAGCTACTCTACTGATTCCCCTGTATTGGCCGGACCATTCTGTTTCATATAACAATTGAAATTTACCAGCAGGTAATATTACATCATCCTTTTCTAAATCTGCTTTAATATTATAAGCTATTCTTTCATTATTTTCATCAAGGATGACACCATCAATGACTGTAAGACCATCATATTCCCCACCGTGAATAATATTGTCATTATAACGGGAACCTATTCTATGAGAAGCAATCAGTTGAACCAATGGCCAACCTGTTTTAGTTATATTAAATACACAGCCACTATCCCCATCCAAATCTATTGATTTGCCAGTAGCATAAAGTGTGTCGTGAAAGCCCATATTGGCTCCGTCAAGATTACAATTTTGATACCATCTTGTCTTTAACCAATTCTCCACATAAGTTCCCCAATCTTTATTTTGACCATTATATTTTGGCAACCAGCCTTCACTGAATGCCCAACTATTTTTTGCTTCAATAGCATTACCAAGTTCGGGCATTGAACCGTATAAACTTCTTGCGAATTGTATTTGACTTATACGAACACCGGGAGTTTGAGATTTCTTTAAATCCTGTGTTACATAAGTTATCGGGCGATACTTGAATGGAAATAATCTTGGATTAGAATACAAAAAAGAAGCACGAACACCGTCACCAGTTGGAACGGTAATTCTTTTGTCAATTGTTTTTGCTATAGGTGAAATCAATTTGCGCTTTGATTTGACAATTTTATTTCTTTTCTTAATCATAGGACTTTAATACCATGTGTAGAAGTTTGGGCGAGTGCGTGTTACAACAGGTCCATATTCTTCCGAATAATATGTTTGGAGATACAACCAAGTTTGTCCCAAAAGAAATTTAAGTGGAATACCAAAAGCTTTTTTAATGGTTGTATTTTCACAAGCATATTCTTGCATATACAAACCACCATTTTTAGCAACTTCAAGAGCTGCTATTCTTATTTTTAGAATATCCTCTTTTGTATCTGGGGGTAGGTGAAATAGCATAGTTAAAATCTTTTATTTATAATACATAGTTATAAGTATATTAAAAATTCGTTTTAATTGTTGATGGAGTTGGAGCAATAGGTTTCTTTTCAATATCACCAACTCTACCCAAAATACCCCGTGCTAAACCTGCTACAACAAGTTGACATTCCACGTCCCAATAATGATTTGGTTTCTTATCTGGATTATCCCAGCGCCAATTTACTTTACCAGTTGTTTTATTCGTTTCTTTTATCAATACTTCAGCGTTCATTTGTCGTTCATATTCATCATCTATTTTATTTGATACCCATTTGATGCTACTTTTTCCACTTCTTAAATGGCTCAAAATATTTTTTACAGTGTAGTTACTCCACAAAATCAATGGACACATCTTACCTTTGGACTTTGGATTAGTAATTGGCTTATATGCAATTGATGAATAGGGGCGGGATATATGGTCTGAATGATTGTTATAGGTAATAGCTTTGTCGCCTTTAAGAGCAAACCAGCAGAAATAAGTTTTCTTTCCCCTGTTAAATCCTTCATGTCCATACTGCACACATTTTTCATAAACTTCTTCTGTTAAATTACCGTCACCACTATCTATAACCACATTCTGGTCTTTGACCTGTAATCTTGTTTGGACATTTCTTAATTCATCCCAGCTAACCGCAGTTCCTAACTCAATCAATCGGCTATCACCATTCTTTGCCATTGCTCTTACTATCCATCTAAACATCGGGTCAGTTCTTTGCACATCAGCAGAAAGAAATCTTGTTTCTTCACTATCCCAAACTTTATTTGGGTCGTAATCCTCTATCATCGTATAGATAAGATTATCTCTGCTTCTGATTGGTCTTGGTATTCCCAATTCTTTTTTGTAGAAATTATTTAATGCGGTATCATCCAAACTATCCGCTTCATCTTTTGCATTCAAGTAACGCAATACCGCACTCTCAAAGGTTACATTGAACATTGCCCAAGACGGCCAATGATAAGAATGGACTAATTCATTTCCATTTTTCTTTGTGCAAATATATATTCCATTATTTCTTAAATATTCTCTATTTTCATCAGTATCAAACAACTTGTTTTTACAATGGTGACATTCTAAATGAGCCGTTTTAGCACACTCTGAATTGCTTCTAACTCCATTTGGATAAGTTGTTTCATTTTTTAACCAGTTCATCCCTGAATAAGAACCATCCTCCCGCTTCATTTGCCAAGTGTGAATGTTCTCTTTACCACATTTACACTTGTAGCCCCATTCAAATACTATACCGCGCTTGTAATATTTGTCCCATTCATCATCTATTTGACCGCCTTGACTCATTCTTAATATCTTGGAATGATGAATATGTCCTCTTATACGGTCACTGGCTTCTTCAATGAAGCCATTTTTGTACAAATAACAATCATCCATTACTACATAGCGCATATCAGAAGATTGTAATAAACTTTCTTTAGCACTTGTAAGAGTTACGGACATGTGCGGAAAAATAATTTCGTCTTTTCTTATCTTATCTGTATTTTTTGGAAGATGAACCGCAACAGGTGGGCAATCTAACAAAACAGGTAAGGTTTTTGTTTCACTAATCAATTCAGCAGCTTGTTCAACTTGCATTAACCATAACATTGAACCGGGAGCATTACATACAATCCAAGGCAACCATATTTGAGCAAGTAACGTCTTGGCAGTTTTGACCGCAGCCATTATATTGATTTCCTTTATCTTACTATTTTTTAAGTCCTTGAAAGGTTCAATTAAATACGGGGATAAGGATACATCAAACTTACCAGTAATTGAAAATGGCGGTTTAAGAGTTATATTTTTATTCGCCCATTCATATATTTCTGAATTATCTGGTGGTAGCCATATATTCTGAATATCTTTTACAAACTCATCTTGGATTTCTTCTGTTATCATTTTTTACCTTTAACCCATGCATCAGTATTTGCCTGATTGAACTTATTACAAATATCTTCAAGAGCAGTTCTCAAAATAGGTTCGCGTTCAGCTAAATTCTTGCCTTCAAGTTTCGGGTTCAGGTCATTCAATAGAGCATCAGTCAATAAAGATTTAATTGCTTCGTGCATTGAACGTATATACATTCTAACATCTTCTTTATCCAATGAATTACTTTTTAATCTATCAACTTCAAGTTTAGCTTTGACTGATTGCCACTTTTTTAATTCGGTATTGTATTTCTGATAACCTTCTTTATCATTCTGATTATCTTCCATGAACTTAATAACTTCATTTTTATGCTCTTCATACCATTGTGAAAGTTCTTTTAAGTAATATCTACCAGACGAAGCAGCAGCAGGACAACCAAGTTTCTTGAACGCTTTAACATATTCAATAGGAATACCCAATGCTTTAGATACTGCTTGTTTGGTTGTTACTGTATTCGTATCTAATATATTTCCTTTTTCCATTTTAATTATTTGTCCATTTATTATCGTGATTTTGACTTATCATTTTACAGATAAGAATAAATTGATTATATGTTAAATCTCTTTTCATTAAATTTATGAAACCACAACAAAATACTACATTATCTTTTGTATATCCCTTTGTATTATCCAATCTATCTAATGAAATAGTGGTATATTTATTACATTCCGTAGTTAATGCTAATCCACTATAATAACAAACCAATGGCATTAAATGAACATCTTCAAATTTCAATTCAAATGGAAGATTTCGTTCTTTTGCTCCTCTTTTCCATTCTCTAAATCTATATTCTAATGAATGCATACATCTATACTTTTTTGTATAGAGTTTCGCACAAGTTTTACATCTTCTTTGGAGTCTATTGTTATCTTTAGCAAATTCTGAAATACATTTAACCATTTTACATATATTACATCTTTTTTCTATCATCATATCCTTATCTACATATACACTTAAATCCGTGAGTGTTTTTCCATTTCATAATTTATTCATTGTGAATTCGGAACGCGCTCCGTAACCCCCTTTGCGTTGCCAATTAGTCAAACTATCTTTATGACGGGCCTATAAAATCGTTCTATTCGCCACTGGCTTGCGTCAGGCAGACTTTGATTTGTTTTCCTTGGCATTGCCCATTGGATTGTTACAACCGTTCAGGGGCCAATTGGCGTGAATGAGTTTCAAGTTCTCCTTGCGTCTTGCAGAACCTTTGCCTGCCTTGAATGATTCTGTCATATCAATAGGTTCTCTCTTTATTGAACCGTCTGCATATTTTGTTTCTCTGAATGCCATATCTTATCAATAGAATATACTTATCATATCACTTATCTTTACTACCCGTTGTGGAGTCCAATTTAATATAAACCAATATTCTTTGTTCATCATCATAGCAGTTTCCAATTCATATTTGTATTTACCAATCTTTAATTGTTCAACCAAATCTTTGACTGATTGAGAAACATCAGGAACTTCTTTGCTCATAATACATTCAATTTGGTTATTTCATCCACAATCATTTCGGCAAACTGATAAGACACTTCATCAAGTTCTTTTTTCTTTTTAATCCATTTATGTTGCAATGATTTCAAGTTACCTTGGAATTCTGGATTGATTTTACCGTAGCCCAATGCTTCATCATTTACAATATTGAAGTTCATATATTTCTTTTGTTTCATAAATATAAATAGTGTATAAACAAATGAAAAACGCTACTGAATTATTTTCACAATCCAATAGCGTTAATATTATGAATTATTAAAAGAAACTTCCGAAGTATTATTATTACATTTAGCTTTGCACTAAAAAGAAGTTCACGGGAATAAATATCACCATCTATTTTATTTATTACACATTTTTTTCAATACCTTTGATACATCAATTCTTCCACATTCTTCTCGTATCATAACTTGCAGTAATCCCATTACATAATTCTGATACTTTTGCAGTTTCAACATTTGATATTTTATTCAATATCAGTTGTTCAGCCAAACCACTTATTTTATAACCGTTATTTTTACAATATTGTTTTAAGTGTTCGGCGATTGATTTATCAATTTGTATTGACCATTTATTTGATTGTTTCTTTTTCATACTTATCTAATAAATATATTCAACTTACCGAAAAACTGTTTCTCAAATTCTTCTGGTGTTAAGTTTTTATCTTTCTTAGTAATTCTAACCGTTTCATTTATTATAGCTTTCTGACCTGAAATGCTAAGGGTATTATCTGCTAAAACATTTTCAGTCATTACCGCCGCAGTTTCTTCTATTAGATTTTCAGTTTTGATTTTTATATCTTCTGCTATACTTATCCCAGTATTTACGTTTTTTCCACTTATTATATTTTTCTTTTCTATATTTGTATTCTCTATATTTGTATTATTAGCGGCGTCTGGTGAAACTGGTTGTGAAACTGGTTGTGAAACTGGTTGTGAAACTGGTTGTGAAACTGGTTTCACCAGTGAAACTGGTTTTTGTTGGGATTTATAATGAAAAATCAAATCTTTGACCTTTTCTTCGCAAAATTTATAAAGTGTAATGTCATTATATTTATGCGGCAAATAGCCATTTTCAACCAATACTCCGCATTTTATAAGTTCTGTAAATGCTCTTGATATGGTAGGTTTTGACCTATCCAATATTGATGCCATTGATGGACGTGAAATAGTCCATTCAGGGTTATTTGATGAACGGTAACAATGTAATAATATTAGTGAAATGGTATCTGGTAATGGAGCATCCAAAATCTCGTTTGGTATCTGTGTAAAATTCTTTTTCATAATCTTCTCTTGGTCGTCTTAAAAGGTGGTAAAGTCAACAGGTTCATTTATAGGTGAGACACCAACTTGACCAAGAGTTTTCCCTGTCAACTCTACCGTAAATTGTTTGTTGTATATTTCCTTGGTCATATAGGGACATATAAACCAGAAATCCGAAACGCTCAAATAAAGTGAAAAAACATTGGTTAAAGAATTTGTTAAAGATATGGTAATAATCAGACCATTCTTTTATGACCAACCTTTAATGAGAAATCAGAAAGGAACGAATAAGACCATTGATATTTCTTCGCTGTTGACAGGATGAAAAAACGCGGGACAATTCCAGTGACGGTCAAAAACAAACAAAAATAAATTATATGAAACAAAAAATTATCGTTCTTTTAATAACATTGTTCATGGTTGGAATTGGTTACGCTGGACCTTATGGGCCGTATTCGTATTATGCCGGCAACCCGTGGAGTTACGGTTACGCTTACGGTCCGAATGGAACATTCATCAGGATACATTCAAAATTGCATCGGGTATTGTCAAATTCATCCAATCCAAATTCACAAAACAATCAAATGACAACGGGCATTTTGGTCAATACAAATTTAGTTGTCAATTCAACAAATTCAGTTCCAACTAATTCAATACTTCCCTATTATCCGATTGCTCAACCTAAACCTATTGGCAATTAACAATATTATGAATCCACAACTTAAAAATGATATTAAATATGCGTCTAAACGAACATTGGAATTCATAGGTGCTTTAATTCTCGTAGCAATAATACTCATTTGTTTTTCTATTCTCTGCCATCAAGGTTGGTTTTAACTTACATAAAACATTATGAACAAAGAAACAAACAAATGGCTCCGTATCATTATCCTACTCTTGATTTTGGGAGCAGTAATGAAAATGTGTGGTTATTTGTAATATAACTCTTAAAATCAATTCACCCCGTTCTTAATTGGACGGGTTTTTTGTTGCGATAATAATTAAAATAAAGTTTGTCTTTTATCATAATAAAGTTAAACTGAAAACTTACTAGCAAGGATTGACTTTCCAGTAATGTCTGATATAATATTATCATTATGACAAAACAAACATTCAAATCAATCGTAGAAAAATTAGGAATGAAATTAGTTAAAGATGATTACCCACCACCAAAAAAGGTGGGTAATACCAATCAAGGAGAAATGGTATTTTGTTTCCCTGAAAAAGAAATACCTGATTATATGACTAATATATTAGAAACTTTAAAAAACCATAATTTATTAAAGTAATTTAGACATGGGTTTTTAATTGTTCATATAATTTCTTCAACCTAGCAATATTTTCAAGTGAAGTTAAAACTTTCCACCATTTATCACCTTGTCTTTTTCGCTTTGCTTCCCATTTCTTCTGAGCTTTGATTTGAGCAGGGGTTTTCATAAACTCAAAATCTTTTACAACTCCATCCAGTATGGTCTTTTAGTAATTCATATTGAATGGTAATGGATACATAGCGGGGTAATATTTCCCTTACATACTTCTTTTCAATATCAGGCATTTTGTAATTTACACCATTTGCTTTTTCTTGTTCCATCCAATAATCAATAAGTTTTTTACCGGCAATTTTAGTTTGTTCGTCAATTTGTTTAAGACATTCATCAAAGTTTGTCTCAAATAATGAAGCAATCAGACCAGTCCTGCAAAAGACACTTAACATATCCTTAAACAATTTCTCTTTTTGTTTTTTGGAAATGGAATTATAACTTTTAGCAAACTCCGCAATTTGTTCTATGGTATATTTCATAAACTTAAAAAGAAGTGTCAGTATGAATGATAGAACATTCAACCAAATCTTTCATATCAGGAATACCGGCTTGAACTTCAGCGGCTCCAATTTCCCTTACACCTTCCATTCCTGAATACCAATATTCTAAATAATTGCCACCGTCAGTTACGGTGATATGACCAGAAAGTTTATCTTTTAACGTTCTAATTTCAATACTAGCACAAGGGAAAGCATCAAAAGATTGAAGTTCTTTTAGAATGATTTCTGCAAGTGAACTATCCGATTCTTCAATTCGTTCTTTTACCAAATCCGGTGTAAAGTCACTGGTTTCATATCTGTAATAATTTATTTTGTAGGTTTTCATAATTTTATTTTCTCCTTATTTTGTAACTCCTTGATTGAAGTTATATCAATCTTATACACATATCTTGGTCAAGATTAAAACGCCAAAAAAAGTTATTTTATTTTTCTACTACTATTTTTATAGGTATATTTAATAAAAAGTTATTATAAACCATCAATTCATTCAACCGGATTGGTGGTTTTTTGTGCGTGGTAAAAGTTGTGAAAAAAAGGACACGATTTATCCGAAGCAAGCAGTTAAAAATTTTAACTTAATCAAATACGATGTCACTCCGTTCCCTCATGCTTCGGTCACTACGTTCTAAATAGCCAGTTCATTCCTGAAAAGATAATAGATACCGCTATTAGGTGAAAATTGATTAAACGCCTAGCTCTTTAACTGTGTTCATTAGTTATATGACCAGACCATTCATACACGTTTTCCCAGTGTATAAACGCCTAGCTAATTAAATAATGAATGAATACGTTGAAATATATCAAGCGTTTAGACAAATATTGTAAATAACGGTAGCTATTATAAATAATCTATTTTGTAAAGTATTTATATCCTGATTATGGATATAAATTGCTACTTGGACTCATTAAGGAAAAGTGAAAATGTAATTCCCGATGCGTTTTACAAATCAATTTTCGGCCAATCTTCCATCGTCACAACCATTCCACCAAACACTCACTTACAACTCTACGGCAACGCAGACAAGATGATAACCAAGAAAGATGGAACGGTAATCTATGTAGAAGAAAAAGTGCGTGAAAAAGATTACGGCGATTTCCTCATAGAGATTTTATCCAACGTGGAATTGAAAACTCCCGGCTGGATTGAAAAGGATAATTGTGTCAGTGAATATTTGATTTACTTTATTAAGCCAACTAAAATAGCTTATGTAATGAAGTTCAAGGATATTCAATCAGAGTGGCGAAAGCATAAATCACTCTGGACACTCTTATTCCCAACCAAAACAACCCTGACACAAACGGAATATGGAAATATTTATCACGTCAAAAATATTGCTATTCCTTTTTACGCAATCAGTTCACCAATAATGAAAATACAATCCTATGAAAAAATCAAAAGAAATCAAACCTTCACTCATAGACCAATGGAAACTAGAACAAATTGAGTGGGAAAAATTAAGAGAACAACAACATAATTGGAGTAGAAGAAGAAAACGTGAAAGTTGCCGAATGAAATACGAACGAAATTTTGGAGCATTTTCATAAAATCAAAAACTATTTATTTCTGGTTGAGAAAAAGTAAGTCACGGTTTCCATAATCCGTGCTCTATAATAAAGATGTGAAGGACTGTTTCTTACTTCAGTCCTTCAATTATTTTATAGTCAACAACCCCTAGGCTAAAGCCGTTGGGGTTTCCTTGGCCGGAAAAATATGAATGAAGAAAAAATATATTGGAAAGAAGATGAACATTGGTGCAGAATTTGCCCGAAATGTGGAAAGAAAATTGTCTATTCAAGTCCGAATATTTGTGAATCCTTCATAAAATATATTGTTAAAAAAAAGTCAATATGTCGGGATTGTTGTAACAAAAATAAATGTGGTAGGCCACTTCCGAAAAAGAAAGAAATCATAATTCCATTGAAAGTTGATGACATTTCAGAAATAAAAATCAAGGTGAAAGACAACCGTGCAGGTTATGATTATACCAAAAGATTTGATAAGATTATTCAATTCAAGGTTATTGAATATGTTTGTCAAAAATGTGGAAAATCCATTGTTAGAAAAATTCCAATGGGCGAATCATATTTGGCTCGTTGCGTTCATTGTGGCGCATGGACTTCTGTAAATACTTCATAAGATATTCAGCAAATAACAATTATTTGATATAAGTGATAAAATATCAAAAGAATTATTGCTTGATTGAATGATTGTGGTAATGTCCAATCGTTAGGGTAGCAGAAACAAACATATAAACAATCAAACAAAAAAGTTATGGCAGAAACAAAACAAGAAATCAAAGAAGCTGTCAAAAAAGTTTTTGGATTGAAAACCAAACGTGACGGCCTTTCACAACAGATTGAAACCATTGACAAAGAATTGGCTGAATATGGGATTGAAGCCGGTTCTTTTTCATCGGATAAACCACGCAGAACCGATTGGCCAGAATTGACTGTGGAAACGGTCAAGACGTTCATTCAATCACTCGGAACTGCTGGAACAAAGGCCGGTGAACTCCGTGACCATTTCGGTCCATCGTGGGGCAAATGGTCGAAGGAAAATGCAAAACATTTCAAGATTCACAAAGACGGAATCAAACGGATTTGGAACTTGAAGGCATAAATCCATTATTCCAATCAGTTCAACCCTATCATTCATTTGATAGGGGATTTTTAATGCAGTTCTTTGGGGTCAGGGATTGCGTATAAACGACCTTTCTGCCAGTTTGGTGTCGCGGTCAATCCCCAATAAAATCAACGATTTAGACCATTATGTGAAAAAGAACAAAAGAATTCTTGACTTCTGATTGACATAATGGGATATTGTCCACGTTAAGACGGTCAAACGAAAATAAAAAACTGAATATGAAAAACGCATACAGTTACGTCAGGTGGTCAACCCTTTCACAAGGTGAAACGGGTCGCGCTTCGCAAACACGTCAAACCAAGACAGCTAAAGAATGGATTCGTGATTATGGAAAGGGGGAATACGTTCTATCCGATGAAATGTTTTTGGACGCGGGAAAATCAGCCTTCAAGGGAAAGAACATTGCCAAGGATGAATACGGAAAAGCCAAAGGTGAACTGGCCAAGTTTATTGAATTGGTTGAAGAAAATAAAATCAGCCGAGATTCAATTTTGCTGGTGGATTCGTATGATAGATTTTCCAGGCTTCCAGCCTCAAAATCTTTGACTCTGTTTATGGATGTCATCAATTCGGGAATCGGTTTGGTGTTTACCGGCAGTTTTGAGAAACGGATTATCAATTCAACGATGATTGACAGGGAGCCTTACATTCTCCAATTTATTGTTGGTGAACTAATCAGAAGCACAAGCCAATCAGAGGAAACAAGTCGCAAGGTCAAGTTGGCAAAACAATTTTTATTCGCCAATATCAAGAAAGGAATTGTTCAACGGAATAATCTGCCAAAATATTTTACGTTCATTCCCAATGAACCAATCAATCCACGTTGTAACATTGGCAAATATGTTCACAATGAACTGACACCGATTGTCAAAGACATTGTGGATATGTTACTTAATGGAAAATCTCTTTACGCAATCGCTGACCATTACAATGAAAAGAAGATTAAAACATTCAAGGGATATGAGTGGAGTGGAAATGGTATCAGCCACATTCTCCGTAATCGTCTTTTGTTTGGTGAATATAAAGGCGTGAAAAACTTTGTTCCACCAATCATTGATTTGGATACATTCGACAAAATCCAAAACGTATTGAACCAAAATCAGTTCACCAAAGGTCAACGCGGAAAGATAAATATTTTCCGTGGAATTTGTTTCTGTGCTGATTGTGGTCATACCATGTCTGTCATGGCGTCAAGTCACAAAGGCAGTTCATATCGGTATTTACGTTGTTCACATGGAGCGATTGGCAAACATAACGAATGTAAAAACCGATTGGCTTTTCGTCTTAATGATATGGAAGCAGAATTCTTTGTAAATTTTCTTTTCAAGAACCCCAAACAGGTTATTACCGAAACCGATAATCGGGAATTGAAGGAATTGAACAAGACGATTGCCACCAAACAATCACGATTGAACCAAATCAATTCAGAGATTGATAAATTGATTGGTCTATTGGAAACATTACCCATGCCGGAGTTGAAAACCAAACTGGCAAAGTTGAATACCGAACGGGACACGATTAAAACTGAATTGGATTCACTCAATTCCAAGGTATCGAATATTCAAGATTCACCCCAAATGTTTGACAAACTCAAAAAACTTTTGGGTAAGGATTCGGATTACAAACCCAAATTTAAGGCTGACAAAGACGGTGTTCCAATCTTTGAGCGTGACGAATTGGACACCGCTATTGAATCCGTCATTGAATCATTGAAAGACGAATTCACACGGGAAGGAATTCGGATAATGTTACCATCATTGATTGGCAAGATAACCGTTGACACCAATGAAGGGCAATTTTACGTCTTTAACCGAATGGGAAAACAGATTTATGAATCATTCCATTATGAATCCAATCGGAACTGCACAACCGAATGGAGGCGGTCACTCCTAAAACATAAGAAAGCGTCTTAAAACGCAATTGGCGCAGTTTATTGACCGTTTTGAGGACTCTCTTAATGGTCTTTTTCTTGCGATTATTTAATAACTGAATACTGATAAACTTCCCGTAACAAAATCAGCGATAGGATGTGACCCCGAAGCCAAAACTATTGACATTGTAAATCCTGCTGTTCCTTGTGTCATTGGAAAGCCCAATGACATTGTAGGAGCGGAAATATTACTGCCTGACCAACCGTTAAAATGGACTGAATAATTGCTACTTGATGGTAAATTATTAAATGAAACATAATATGTTCCGGTTAAACTTCGTGAAGGTTGGCAATTAAGCGAACCATTATATATAAAACCGGAAGCAGAACTATAAGTCATATATGCCCAAGCAAATACACATTGGCCACTTAATTGACTGGATATTTCAGCAACAATAAAATCGTTACTGGGAAAAAATGTTGTACTCATAAATTATAAATAGATTGTTGTTTGATTAAAAATAGAAAATTAAGGGTCAATCTTGATTCCGCCATCAATTCGTTTTAAGATTTTGCTGAAATTGGTTGCAGCCACATTTCTGTTGTCCGCAATTTCCTTATGAAATTCAACTACAATATTTTTATCCCTTTGGATGGATGAATTATCCACATCCTTGATTTGAGTTTCAAGTAGAGCAAAATTATTTGTCATATCATTGTGTAATGAAATTATTTCTTGCGGTGCTTGTTTAATAGCAATTACAACATCAACAGATTGCCAAAGAATTGGTAAAACTAAAATACAGCTTGCCAATATACCAATGTGTGTCCATTTTATCTCTCTCATATTATATTATAAATAGTAAATTGTTTTTATAACTCTATTTTATTTAACTGCTTAAACTACAACTAACCCATTTTAGACCTGTATAAACAAATAATGAACTGGTCATATTGGATATTGAACCAGAAGTTCTCAAATAAAATGAACCTGTAAATAAAGCAGATGAAGTATTATAGGTTTTAACTGAACTGGAATATGGCATTATATTTGCATAACTTGCAATTATTGAATTGAGTGCATTACTTGCACTTAAAGTATAACTTCCACTCAAAGTATAGGATGAACTGATTGAAGATGAAGCCCAACTGCAACTTGTCTGAATTGAACTGCTCCAATAGGAAGCGGTTAAAGAATAGCTTGAAGAAATACTTGAACTTGCCCAACTTGCTGATACCGTTGCGATAAATGGACTCCAACTTGAACTTAAAGAGTAGCTTGAAGAAATTGAACTTGAAGCCCAAGAACTAGAAATCTGAATAGAACTTGACCAATAGCTTGAAGTCAAAGCATAGCTTGAAGAAATTGATGAACTTGCATAGCTCGCAGAAATTGCATTGGATATTGAACCTGTCCAAGACCCCGATAAAATTCTTTTTTGCCAATCTAATGTTATAGCCATAAATTTATTTCCTTTTATTTTATACGAATTATCCAGACAACTTCATAATAAGATGGAAGTATGCTTATGGTTGTATTATCTGTTGAACCGTTTGCACTGCAAGGACTTGACCCTGCGGCATTCTGATTAAATGTTATATTATGATAGTGTGTATTGGTATCACTTCCACCCGTTCCACCCGAAGTTGTTGAACCTCTTAAAAATCTTTGGGTTTGAGCACCAGAACCATTTAAGTTTGATATTGTTGATCCACTATAAGGACTTTGTGGGTCGGTAATTGTTTGACCATTACATTGAACAAAATTACTTGGTAAAGCAGGTGTTCCACTCAAATTTTGCAACCAAGCCACTACACAACCAACAGGAACATCTCCCAATGAACTTGATGCCCAAGAAGCACTTACAGATGAACCACCACCCGGAGCCCACGAAGCACTTAGAGCGTAACTTGAGGAAATTGATATATTTGACCAAGATGAACTAATAGATGAACTTGCCCAACTTGATGATGTTGCATTTGGATTATCTGTAAATGGAGCATAAGAAGCAGTTATAGCATAACTTGAACTAATAGAAGAAGAAGCCCAAGATGACGAATTACTTACATCGGGCATCGGAGCCCAAGAAGCAGTTATTGCATAACTTGACGAAATAGATGAAGATGCCCACGATGCACTTAAAGATTGGGAAGCGAATAAACTTGAAATTGATGAAGTAGCTAGATTTGCATTGGTGATATTACCAGTCCAAATTCCATCTGCTAACATATTATTTTGCCAATCTATTGATGGAACATAGAAAGTTTTACCAAATCCATTCGTTACATTTATCCATTGAAGTGAAGCCG
>Ga0187850_10001023_pt1 | contig 32517 bp, 29 predicted proteins | sample June2016WEW_4_15_FD_132436 | JGI IMG/M metagenome (GOLD analysis project Ga0187850, IMG submission 132436) | Peatland microbial communities from SPRUCE experiment site at the Marcell Experimental Forest, Minnesota, USA - June2016WEW_4_150 | ecosystem: Environmental > Terrestrial > Soil >...
AAAACCGAATCTTGTCCTCTTGTTCTCCAAGTGGTTTGGAAGGCGGAATTGTTCCAAGCTTGACGGCAATATCTGGCACAAGCTTCACAATTTCGGAGGCATGTGGTCCAAGCATTCTGCGTAGCAATTCACCCGGTGCTTGGGCCACGTACTGTCTTGTCAACTCAATCCACGGTGCGTACGCTAGGCCAGCCTCCGACGCGTTACCCGTTAGGACTGTGGCCCCTTTGGATTGAGCATAGACTCCCAACTCTTGCATTAGACGTGTCTTGCCTACGCCTGCTTCTCCTTGAAGTGCTACCACAGATGAGCTGTTGCTGAGAGCATTTTCGAAAGCGACCTTGAGCTTCGATAATTCGGCTGTTCTGCCTACAAGAGATGTACGCCAACGTGGGTCTTTGAACGGAGTAACGACAACCACTGATTGTTGAATGGCTTCAAGCCTCTCGGCTACCAGATCGAGCAGTGGCAATTCCTTCGCAACGGCCTCAACCCTATGCATCCATTTGATTCGAAGAAACTTCTGAAGTTGACCTTCCACATCTTTTTCGATTATCTCTAGGTTGCCGTCGAAAAGGTCTACAACTGCTTGAACCTCCTCACTCGCATGCATGTACGGGTTTAGAACGGTGAGGGTTGTGATGCCTTTGGATCGTAGTCTTTCAAGAAGTTCCGTGAGCCATTTTCGTGTCTGCAAGGTTTTATGGCGAAGTAGAATGTCGGAGAGGATGTCGATAACCAAACGTTTCGGCTGAGTTGAAGCGATAACTTCACCGATTTGCAGGTTCAGATCCGTTAGGTTCTCGATTCCCTTCCCTGGGATTATGGTTCTCGCAGGTGAGACGGGTTTATCGCTGCAAACCAGCGACCTAACATTCTCACCCATATTCTGCGTAATCGTTTCGGCTGAGGAAAAGGTGCGAGTTATCAGTAGGCCCTGTTCCTTCGAGGCTCTGAGAAAGTTTCCGATAAGAAGCGGGACCTCATCACTTGCGGGAGCGCTAAGGACGATTGCTGTCCCAGCTAGGAATCCGCCCTGAAGTGCTTCATCCAGCCTACCATAACCAGTCGGAACCCTACTTCTAAGAGAAGCTACTGAGGCGCCCTCATGAGTCACGAGATTCACAGACCATTAACAGATGCCAACGTTGAGAGAAGAGATTTTCGGTTTGACAAGCTGCGCTGATCCTTGGGCCCATTGTTGCTACGCTGATCCGTAGAAAAAAGAAGACAGCAATTTCTTGTGAGAGACTTTCTAGGTTACTCCTCGCCTGCTCCAAGGAAGATAATAGAAAAGAAAGATGATGGAATAACAGAATCCTACTTTCTTAATTCAACTCTGAGCTTCTCAACTTCAGTCCAGACTTCGCCAGGAATGTCTTCGAGTAGACCGGACATAGCATTTGCTTGAACTTGTAGAACCTTGCCAGGTCTTGGCAGACTTTCTCCTTTCGGCCGACGCTAACGCTCGCGGACGCGAGGTGCGTTTTGACCGCTTCCGGGTCTAAGAGATTGGTTTTCCTGGCCACGGCTTTGAGGGTGTCTATTGTGCTTCGGATTGTGGAGGGTCGATACCCCTGCTTACGCATCCAGAAGCCGAATGCTAGTATCTCCGATAGGTTCGAGGTTGGCGCCGGGGGTGGGATTTTCACCCCCGTGGGTGTATCCGAAACACCCCACGGCTGGATTTGAACCCCCGTGGTTTTCCGTGCTTGGCTGGATGAACACCGGATGATTATCGGGAGAGGCGTCTTTCTCTTTAGACATTAGACTCACGCTCTGCATATCACATACCTACAGAAAATGTTAGGTCAGCATCGGACAATGTTGAGTTCAAATTGCTCAGCTCGCACCACTAGACCCACACACACACGAAAATACCCCAGGATAGACGGACCACTAGACCCACCCTCCCAAAATACCAACAACGACGACGCACGACGGTTCAAATTCATGTGCTTTTCCTGTAAGGCTGCAAACCATGATGTAACTTGGTGGCCCTTCAAAGTTGTTGTGATTTTTGAATCATGTATGTTCTATCATTTAAGTCACTCACAACTCAATCTTACCACAAGATACCGCTTGCCAGTTCTCTCATCAGTTCTTTGTACTGGATCTTCTAACACTTCATACAATGTGCCAAATCCTTGAAGGCAAAGAACACGACCTTTCTCTAGGTTGCCAATTTTGGGCATATCATTTCACCCAAATCAATAGCCTTACCAATTTAACTTCTAAACAAGTCGTAATGTCCAGAGAAATGTTCACAAGGATTCTAACCGACACGGAACGTCGCCACATCGCCAAGTACCTGAAAACGGACGGCTTCATCGCTTAAGGAAGCTAATGTGGCACACACGGCTTGCATCCGTTTTCGTTGATTCTAGGTTTTTGTGTTCTAGCTGGGCTTAACTCACAGGTTCTGTGCGAGTTCAAATTGTGTTGCTCGCACCACTATACCCACACACACACGAAAAGACGACGGTTCAAATTCAGGTGCCCGGCTGTGTGTGCACCAGTGTTTTTATGATGTCTCGACAGCGAGGGTCGCTCATCGTTTTCGTTGTTGCTTTCGCGTCTTTGTCTGTGGTATAACTAGAAGCCTCTGTTTTCCGGGATCTATGATGACGGTTACAGGTGTGGATGATTCAGGTTTGAATGGGAAGGCGGTGTCCTCCACTAGGTGTTTTGGTAAATAGAGGAAGTACTTTCCGTCCGTCCTTCTGAAGATACTTCCCTTAGCTTCTGCAACCATGCCAAGTCCTCCTCCTCAAACAGTCCCGTAGCTTGTTGGAATTATCTATCACATTAAGTGATGGTCTAATCACGTGAAGCGAAAATACTGAACGATACGACCAAAAGTGATAACTACTGATGACACCCAGACTTCCCTCCTGAGGTTATGACTATACTTGAACCTCAGCTCCGAGGTGGGGAGCCATACAAGTACCAATAGGAAATGGGGGTGAGAATGGAAATGCCAGTGTTCATAGGCCTCGGCAAATTCACGCAGAAGGGTATCGAGAACATGAAGGATTCGCCTGAACGGTTGGAAGCAGCTAGAAAAGTCGCCAAGTCGGTGGGAGGAGAGATCAAGGAGTTCTACTACACGATGGGGCGGTACGATTTCGTTGTGATAGCCGAAGCTCCAAACGATGAGGCAATGATGAAGAATCTGCTCATTGTCGGCGGTGCAGGATCGGTCAGAACAGAAACAATGCCAGCTATACCAGCGGACAAAGCAGCAGACATCCTCAAGAAACTACCGTGAGAAAGCAGTTCGACTGGACCAACTGACGAACACGACGATTCACTGCATGCCTGAGACGAAATGGAAGTTCGTGCCCATACATGAATCCAGCAAAGAGAGAACTAGAAACGTCAAATGGCTGTCTGCTTATCCTGAATTCCTCCTTTTCTAAACACGTGAGCGCCGAGGAGGGGCGCAGTGACAAGAAGTACCCAGACAAATGGAGTGAAATCGGTTGCTGTATGAAATCGCACATTGGCGTGTTCCCGTAGGGAATAGCAAGAAACATGTTGAGTTCTGGGAGGAACATTTGGCATATCAGAGAACCCATTGCGAGAAATTCTCTTACAAGAGGTCGCGCGTTCTAAGCATGAGTGATTCAGAAACACCTGGGGAGGAGATTTGGATGTGGATAGATGAGTATGAGAACCAAGAAGCCTATGACAGAATGTACAAAGCTATGCGCGATGATCCTGAACTGTCCAAGTATAAGCAACAGGCATATTCCCAAGCTGACACCGTGATGGTTCCGGAATCGCGCAAGACGGGGCTCTGGATTGAACGCTTCAGAGTCGATTAGAAAGCCTCGTGAACCGCTAGAAGCACGCGAACTCCCGGTTTTTCAATTTGATTTTTCGTGTGTGTGCGCACCACCAGAACCGCCCTTTTCTCCAGCGGAAACAACTGTAGTGGGTTCATCAAAAAGCGTATTCGGTGGGATTTGAACCCCCCGCAGTTCCTGTGCTTGGCTGGATGAACACCGGATGATTGTCTTCAGACGAGCCTTTCTTCTCGGACAATCGCTTCACGTTCTTCCACATTGAATACTATCGTATACTAAACTCACGTGGTCTGCATCACCAAAAAGTGTCAGTTCAAGTTTTGAGCTAGGCAAACTAGTATATTGAAGCTTCAAAGAAGCTGCTGGTAGATGCGCTTCCGCCATGCGAGATTTCAGTGATCTTGAAGGTTTCATTCTTGAAAAGATGCGTCAATCCAAGATTCCTGGGTTAAGCCTCTCCATCGTTGAAGGTGAGAAGGTAACCTACTCTAGAGGATTCGGGTTTCGGGATCTATCTTCAGGAATACAAACCACGCCGAGGACTCTTTACGGTATCGGGTCTGTGACCAAATCCTTCACCGCGCTCGGAATTATGCAGTTAGTCGAGCGTGGAAAGATACGACTAGACGACCCTGTCGAGAAATATGTTCCGTTGAAGTTGAGACCTTTTGGGGTACCCGTCAAAATACACCATCTTTTGACGCATTCCTCCGGGTTGCCAGACCTAGATTATGCCACTGGGTCGACCAGCACAATGCTCGAATTAGACATGGGCTGGCTTCCAGTTGCCAAAGCCGAAGATGTGATAACCTTCATGCAGGATGCAAACGAGTGGGCTGTCACAAAGCCAGGAGAGCGATTCTTCTACCTGAATGAAGGGTACGTTCTGCTGGGCTACATACTCTCGAAGCTCAGCGGGATGACCTATGACGAGTACATCCAAGAAAGGATCTTGCAGCCTCTCGGAATGACGAGGACATACTTTTCAAAAGCGGATGTTAGCGTGGACAATGACAGATCAGCAGCCTATATCGTTGACAAGGAAGGAAGGCACATCGAGACCCAATTCCCCTATTATGGAGTCAACTCCGATGGCGGGTTGGTCAGCAATGTCCTAGACCTTTCTAATTACCTGGGAATGTGCATGAACGGTGGTGCATTCGGAGGAAAGAGGTTAGTTAGTAAGAGATCCTTTGAGTTGATGGTTCAGCCCCACATTCGGCTGCATCAACAGGTATTTGGTGATGACTCATACGGCTATGGTTGGGGGATTACACCGGATTTCTTCGGCTACAAGCTTGTCGACCATGGGGGCTCAGTTCTGGTTCACACGGCCTACCTCGGTTATCTGCCCAAGAAGAAGCTGGGCGTTGCCTTACTTTGCAACTCGGACGCGCCAACAAATGACATTGGAAGGTACGTGTTGGCGCAGCTGGCCGGAGTGAACCCGAAAGAGCTGCCGTTCATGAAAACCGAAAAGGTGCTTCGCAGAATCGAAGGAGAGTATGAGACCTACAAAAGGACGAGCAAAGCTTCGATAAGGACAGCCGGCGGGATCCTCTACATGATCTTCAATTACAGGTACGGCGAGGAAAAAACACCATACTTCCCAGAGAAACTCGAAGAGAACCACGCCACATTCTACACGATTGGCCCGGGCAATGTCAAGAGTATTTTGGACTTTAGATGGAAAGGCAGCAAAGTAGAACTAGTCGGTGAAAGAGGCAAGTGGATCAAGAGTTCGTGATCGAGAATCATGAGTGAACTGCTCCTGGAATGTTGAACTAGATGCCGTGGGTGGGGCTGAGAGCGCCGGGGGTGGGATTTGAACCGAAGGGGGCGATTTGAATTCACTCCGCGAACCTAGGGGTGTCTTCTCATGTTTCGATAAATCTTCTGTCAAATCTCACATCGAACTGCAATTGGACGATTCAGAAGTTAAACTTCTGGGTGGTGTATTGAATCATAGAGCGGATCCGCTTTGATCTCAGCCACGGATCTCTAGTCTCGCAAGCCTTATCCAAGAATGCGAAGGTTTGGTCTGAGTTGCCCGACAGAAGGTGCCACGCTGCGAAGGCTAGAGGAGACTTTTCTGGTAACTTTGGGTCACTTTCCTTGGACTCCTTGAACATTGCTTCCGCCTCTTCTTTGCGGTTGGTGAGGAGGTAGGTGATGGCGACCATTGTCTTGGTAATGGAGGCCATGCTAACTCAAATGCTAACGCATGGTCTCGTGGATCAAATTACGATGCTGGATCCGTCAGCTCTGTTGAGTTCAAATTCTTGCGCGCACCAGCTGAGTCGACGGTGACTTCTATTTCGTTAGGCCATTCAGCCTTCGGAGCTTCTCCACTAGTTCTAGGTATCTGGGGTCAGCTCTTGCCTCGGCGAGGAGGGGCGAGTAAATCAGTGCTGAGGAAATTATCGTATGGCCTTCGAGGGCCTTGGTCATGCACTCGAAGTATGAGTTAAGGTCTCCGAGGGCATGATAGACGAAACCGATGAAGCCGACCGGGCCCATCTTGGCATCCTCAATCTTCTTGACGGCGAGCAGTGCCAGTTCCCTGTCGCCTTCCATGGCCGCGATGACCCCTCCCATCCAGGTGACCCGAGGATTGGTAGGATCGAGTTTCTCTAACTCCACATTGAACTCTTTAGCCTTCTCGACGTTCCGTTTGGCTAGGTAGTACTCCGTCATGCCCTTGTAAGCGGACGCCGGGGCGAGTTGTTCATTCTTCATCCAGAACTCCAGCGCCTCCTGTTCTCTCCCCGTATAGAGATATGCCAGGCCCACGCGGTAGATGAAGTCGGGTCTGATGGGGTCCAAGCGGTAAGCTGACTCTATATGCCTCACCATTTCCCCCTGGTCTCCCTTGAGTGCCGCGAGTTCGAACAAGACCCAGTATGGGTCTGGGAGGCTGGGGTTAAGTTCCAGAGCCCTTCTCGCCTCCGCTTCCGAACCTAAGGCGTCGTCCTCGTTGAAGAACATCACTGCAAGCGACGCGTGTACTTCAGGAAGGTTCGGGTCGAGGTTGAGGGCGCGCTCCAGTAGTCGCCTCACAGTCGGGACGGAGATGTCACGGGGCTCGTTTCCGAGGTCAGCAAGTATTTGGTGGCATTCTGCCACGCCCACGTACGCTCTCGCGAAGCTAGGATCCAGCTCGATAGCCTTCTCGAAGAGAGCTATGGCCTGTCTAAGCGAAGTCACGGTCTCCTGCCTGAGCAGTTCCCTGCCCCGGAGGAAGTTGTTGTACGCCTCAGTGTTCTCGGTAGGCTTCTTCTCTAGGGTTCGCTTCTCAGAGTCGAGTAGCTGTGTTCTGAGTTCTGCTGCGACTTTCTCCGCTATCTCGCTCTGGACTGCGAAGATGTCGTCTAGGTTCTTGTCGTAGTGGGAGGACCAGAGGTGCTCCTCGGTGCCTGCGTTAATCAGTTGGACTGTGACTCTGACCCGGTTGCCCGCCTTCCTGACGCTGCCTTCGACAAGTGTTCCCACTTCGAGCTCTCTAGCAATTTCGGAGACTTTCTTCTCCTTCTTCTTGTAACTCATCACCGACGTTCGAGCTATGACCTTCAGACTCTTCACCTGGGCAAGCCTGTCAATCAGCTCCTCCGTCATCCCATCCGCGAAGTATTCGTCACTAGGGTCAGGGCTCATGTTAGCAAAGGGGAGGACAGCAACGCGACGCTCGTCAGAGCCAACTTTCTTCTCAGCGACAAGCCCCTCTAGTGGGAACTCTCTCTGGGACACGTCTATTCCATGAGCCCACTTGATACGCATGAACTTCCCTAACCGTCCCTCGCTCTCGAAAACTTCTATGTTCCCATCGAATAGGTCTACGATTGCCTGCGTCTCTTCGGGGCTATGCATGTAGGGGTTGAGAATAGCGAGAGTTGTGATGCCTCTCGACCGGAAGCGCTCCAAGAGTTCGTTGAGCCATTTCCTCGTTTGAAGCGCTTTGTGCCTGAGGAGTATGTCTGAGAGAATATCCAAGGCAACGCGTTTCGGCTGAATGGATCCGAATGCGTCGTTGATTTGAAGGTTCAAGTCGGTGAGGTTCTCGATGCCCTTGCCGGGCAGTATGCCTCTTGCGGGTGATACGGGTTTGTCGCTGCAAATCAGACATGTCGCGCCGTCAGCCGCGTCTTGCACGATCGCTTGGGCAGACGAGAGATTACGGCATATCAGCAAGCTAGGCTCCTCGCTCCTCAGAAAGTTACCCAGCAGAAATGGCACCTCGTCGCTAGCCGGAGCGCTCAGGACAACCATAGAGCCCGCAAGAAACCCGCCCTGTAGGGCTTCGTCTAACCTGCCGTAACCACTCGAAACCTTCGCGCGCAAAGAACTGGCTGCTTCAGAAGTCATACCGACTCGCCATCAGTCACAACCTGCCAAATATGGTAACTCCCGATAAGAGTTCTCCTTCACAACCACTCCCGTATTCTGTGGTCTAACTGGTGCGTGCATCAGGATTTGAATCGCCGTAACCGTCGCCGTTCAAGTCGATTTTGTGTGTGTGGGTCGGGTGGTGCGAGCGCCAGAAATTGAACCTTCGTCCGTCGTCGTTTGGGTATTTTTTCGTGTGTGTGCGCACCAGGTTCAAGTTTTTCTTTGGTGTTCACGGTGTGAACAGTAGGTGCCCGCATCCACAAAGTGGAAAACTCAGCAGGATGATAGAGAACAACCTATAACCAGCTGAATGCGTCTCCCCATCGCTCCCTCTCCGGGGAAATCGAGGGTCATTCTTACTCATTTTTTCGCTATTTTTCCTTCTGATGAAGGATGGGTAAATCAGACGTAAGGAAACCGCTCCCGACATGGGTTATGGAATTGCAGCGACTCGTGAAAATCGTCGAGAAAGAACGAGAAGAACGACTGGGCGATTCGGGGCAATAACAAATGGTGCGATACCTCGACTGCCCACTCGACTCATTCCCTAGAACGGAAAAGCCACCTTCCAAAGGACTTCCGGAATCCACCATGAACCAAACCGGAAACGTGAAGGTGAGTGAAAGCGTCGTTAATCATCCAAGCAAAGTAGAATCCAAACCGCAGGAAGCTTCCAGTGTTAAAGATAAAAAGCGACACCACAGTTACGTTAATTCACCATTTAACGTAATCCCAGTTACGTTAAAAACGTCAGCGTCATCCATGAAATCTTCGAACCTGGATCATTCGGCCTCAATTCTCAGGCTGAAGAATCCCTGGGAGAGTGAGTTGCCGACCGTTCAACTTATGCTGGATCATCTGAGGCTTCATAGATCGGGGAGCGTCAATTCGGCTAGACTCTCCTGCTGGCATTTGCGGAAGTTCTGTGAACATTGCCAATTAGGACCCGAAGAACTCATACGCCTTCCACGCGAAAAAGCTGAATCGTTAGTTCAAACGTTCTGCAATAAGAAAAGAGAGAAAATCTCATCCGCTTCAGCCAATCAAACAATGTCAGCCATAAAGACGTTCTTTCGGTGCAACGGCTTCAGCAGAGAAAATGGACGAGAGCTGAGGCTGGAGAAGTACCGTGTTCCCCCAAGAACCATCGTCAATGAATACGTCCCCACTTTGCGGGAGGCACTTACGATGGCAGAAAGAGCTGGCTGCAAACGAAATCGAGCGATCGATTACACGTTATTGACGACCGGACTTAGGAACACCGCGCTGAGAGCGCTGTGCATCCGAGATATTCACGACGAATTAGCCAGATGTGAGTTTCCATTACTAATCAAGATCGAAGAGAGCTGGAACAAGAGAATACCCGGCGCTTGCAAAAACGGAATCCCGTACTACACCTTCATCGCTAAGATCGGGGCTGAGTCGATTCAAAGCATGCTGCGAGAACGCACTTCAATCTTTGGTGAACCGGAGCTGGACGAGCCTCTCTTCATCTCAAACTACAACCAAATCCCACTGAACCGTCGCCGAATCAAAATCCTGAGCCCGAGCGAACTGCTGGTGATCGTTCACAAAACCGCTCGAGCCGCAGACATACTGGATTGGAATCATGTCCGCGTTCACAGTATCAGGAAATCGTTTGAATCCGTGCTTCGCTCTCCGCTCGATGACGGTACAAGCATGGATCAGAAAGACCAGGAATTTCTCATGGGACATATTCTCCCCGGCTCACAAGAAAACTACTACGACCGATCAAAAGTCGAGAGGTTGAGGGATCTCTATTCCAAACTCGTCTTCGAAGACAGGCCAACATCAAAGCAAATAAACCGTGAAGTGACTGACCAGATGGCAAGAATGCTGAAGCTTGATCTTCCTTCGATCATCTTAGCAAAGGAAACTGAACTCGGCCGGAAGTTGGTCGACAAGGAAGCGCAAGAAGCCTTGGAAGATGCCATCAAAACGAAACTAGGAACGACGGCAGTTCACCAACAGAAGATGGTCACCTTGCCCGAGTTGCAAGCTCACTTAGACTTACAGTGGGAAGTTGCAAGTCCGCTTCCTGATGGAAGAGTCGTGATCCGCAAGAGGGAGAGCTAGTTTGTATTGGAACCAGTGTAAGGATAGGTGGCTACCTAATGCGGTGTTCAAGTTTTGTTTTGGTGTTCTCAGTGAGAACAGTAGGTGCCTGAATCTCAGAAGGGAGACAACGGAAAATGGGTAAAGCGCCAAACCGACTTGAATACGTCTCCGTCAGCGACATCGCACCCTGTCCAGTAAGATTCAGAGAGAGCAAGCGCGAAGCTCTGGAAGGCAGCGTAAAGGACTATGGAGTTCTCCAAAGCATTATGGTTCGTCCACTCAGAAACAAATCCAAATTCAAATTCCAAACAGTATTCGGGCAAGGCCGTTTGGATGACGCTAAGAAAGCAGGCGTAAGGAAGATTCCAGCGATAATTCGCGATTGCACGGAGGATGAAGCTGTCCGATTAAACGTCATAGAAAATCTTCACCGTGACAATTTAACTCCGCTTGAGGAAGGCCGCGCCTTTGCTGAACTTAGGAACCGTGGTTATTCCCTGGCTGAAATGCGGAAACTAGTCCGAGGAAAACATAGCCGCGGAACGATATCGGATCGCATTATGCTCTGGGAAAACACCGATGCAGGAACAAAGAAGGCCATTGCGAAACACGCCGTTAGTGTTTCAACTGTCGAATTTGTGTTGCGAGAGTACAGAGACAAAGAAACGGGCAAAGTCGACATGGAGTTCGCGACCAAAGCCTTGGAAACAATCGCGAGATACAAAATGAACCTTGAAGAAGCAGTCATTCACACACGGGCAATAAGACCATCTATTGAATTACGGAAAAAAATCAGAGTTGTAGCCACCGCTTTTGGACAGCCCACAGTCCCACCAGTGAAGCCGGAGCCGAAACCGCAGTATTGGGTGTTGCAAAAGTCAACTTTGGGTGGGAATATTCTTAGCGCCGACAAGAACAACGGTGCCATTGTCATCGAAACACCTGAAGGCTTGAAGGTTGAGATGCACTTTTCACCCGCGAATCACAAGGATGTGGCTATTCTTCTCAAGAAAGTGCATGAAGGCCTTGAGCAAAATAAGAAGGACCTGCTAAGAGTCGGTTTGTGGCTTGAAACGGAAGCAAAAAAGAAGAGAGCGCAGCAGCCGGCAGTTACTGCTGTCTAGAGTGCGGGTGGTCGTCGCAGGCATCGGCCTCAACACAACCTGAACATGGCTAGTTTTGGCCCCTGGCCCGAATCGTCGCAGCGTACTGCGCTATCAGTTCGTCAGGATCTATGTCTGTACCCTCAAACGCCCTGGTCACCGCTGCTCTTAGCAATCTGAATTTGTTTTCGACAACAGACCTGCCAAATTTCAAGTTTGAGTACGCGGTTCTAAGAGACTCAACCTTAGTGTAGTCGTAGTAGTTATCCTGACTTCCTGGTAGGACATGCCCCATAAGAAATTCCTGAGTCTTGACATCCAGGTTCGACCCGTCAATCAATTGGCTCCTAAGTACCGCTTCGTACGTCTTCCTTAGGGCGTGAGGATGAACTAGTTGCCATTGCTGCAGTCCTGCTCTCTTAGCGGCTTGTTTAACGATGATCTGAAGCTCCCTACCCGTAATCGGCGTTTTCATTCGAGCCTCGCGCGGAAGCTGATTATGCTCAGTTGAGAAGAGAGGCTCTGCATCGGAGATGCCTCCGAATCGATCCTTACGGTCCTCGAGGTAGAGTCTCAGTGCTTGAGTTCCCTCTTCGCAGAGGAAGGTGTAGTATGGTATCCGTCCTTTGCAGGCGGACGGGTCGACTTCCTTCATCTCAGGGTAAATCGGGATCATTATGATACCTAATCCAACGAGCAGTTCCCCCTTAACGTCCTTGATACGAACTGCCCTCAGAGTCGAGTTTCTCAACCCACTGCTGTAAAGTACTAGCATGATTGTCCTGTCCCTGAGTGAGCATGCTGAATCTGCCATTCTGTAGACTTCGTTTTTTGTTGGGATGTATTCATGGGTTATCCGTTGACGTGGCGGTTGATAGTAAGATTGAATCTCCAGAGTTCTGTTCCGTTTGAACCCGTTCACCGTAAAGAAGGATTTGAGTGCAGAGATAGCTGTATTTGCGTAGGTACGTGACGTAGATGATGCAAGAGAATCTGCATACCGCTGAACCGCGGCCTCGACATCAATTCTTCTCATCTTCACAATTTGAGCTGGTGTCTTGTTGACGCTTCGACAGAATTTGAAAAGATACCAGAGATAGAGTTTCCTCGTACCTTCACTTCGACTTTTCCGCGCAAGGTGAAGAAGCAGATTGTGCACTGAAACATAACTGCTTTCCCAGGCGTCAACCCTCAGAAACTTGTACAGATCGTCCAAGTCAAGCAGCCTTGCCGTAAATCGTCTTTGATAGGAAAGGGCAAGAACTGTTTGCGCAGATGTAGCATGAGTCTTCGTGAGGCGTATATGTCCTCGCCGCTTCTGCCGGGTCGCTGCTTAGGAATTGAATCGTATCTTCCGATCGTTTGCGTATCTCTTCGATGAACTGAGGCGTCAGGACTTGGTCTTCATTGTTGGTCGAGACGACGATTTGGTCAATGTTTGGAGCGGCGTAGAGGGCTGCTTGGATTTTGTGGACCTCTCTGATTTTGTTGGACGCTTTGACTTCGGCCAGTCGAACTTTTCCCATAGGATCTTGGAAGAGAAGGTCGATTCGAGCCTTCCCAAGAAAGCATTCCACCTGCTTCAGGATGTAACCAGCCTTCAAGTGACGCCCCACGACTTTCAAGAGAGTCATTGCATGCATACCTTGGAGTCTAAGTCGGTCGCTTTCGAGCAGAGGAGCCGGAATGTACGCTGTGCATAATATCTTGCGTGCGAGCACGGCTGGGCCAGGAACCCTGGCTCGCTGCTCAATGTTCATGGACGCCAACCTCGCCGCAGCAGAGCTCCCTGCAACTCTTCCAAGCTGATGGCTTTTCTCCCCTCTCGTATTTCGTGGAAGAGGTCGATCAGAAACATGGAAAAGACCAGCCTACTTGGTTCGGGCCTTGCAGGATCACACCCACTTGGTCTCGGGTAGAGTTCGTCAATGGATTGTTTCTTCATTTTGCATACACCAGTTGCATACCATCCGTATGCATACGTAACGTATATAATTCTTGTGCATACACATCTTGCAAACGATGGCCATGGTCTTAGAAGGCGAGACCAAGATGTACTCTTCCGCCGGGCGGCACTCGATTTACGTTCCAGCAAGACTTGTGAACGACTCAGCCTTCCCATTCAGATTGGGAGAGGCGCTGATAATTCGGATCGAAGGCACTAGAATCGTGATAGAAAAAGCGAAGAAGATAGCAAGGGAATGATTTCCGACCGACTCGTTCAGTACACAGTTAGTGTACCAGGTCACTGTAATTCGGTTCTCAGTCCCTGAGCAGAGAAGACACTCGTCGGCAGTTTTTGATGGCTAGGACAAGCTTTCGATTTCCGTCATGAGGCCTGCTAGCTTCTTCCCTTTTTCGGTTAGCGAATACGTTACGGGCCTGTATGGTTCGTCCAAGATTTCTCTTTTGACAATGCCGAATTTTTCCATGCTCTTCAGAGACCGGGTTGTCGTTGTTGAGTATCCGACAACTTTCACGATTTCAGAGTACTTCATTTTCCCAGTCTTCTCCATGCTGAGAAGGATCTTCTTCGTCCCTCGGAGAGCTAGCAAGCGAATGATGTCCATGCATCGTCGATCAATCTTATGCTGGCGCCGGAGGGAAAGGGAATTGCCAGCGCTATCGCAACTTAAGTAGCGCTATCGCTATTAGACTACTGGGTCAGCATTAGGAAAAGTCTGAAGCATGGGTTTTGGACCGCGAGCAAAGTGGTTCTCTGTTCTCCTCGTACTTTCCTCTCTGACTGTGATGGTCTCGGGAAACGCGCAACCTACATTATCCGACACCGTGGGAATAAGACAAGTTCTCACGACTTACCCACGAGTGATTTACCCGCGAACCGTAACTGTTGGAAATTCCGTTGAAGTGAAAGCCACAGTGCTTCTGGCTGTGGGGGCTGAGGGTACAGCATCTTGGCTCGTCGTCGGTCTAGTATCCGATAACCCTGAGAGTCTTGTTCCCTCTGTCGCATCAGCGCGACCCTTCACTTGTGACAACCCAGGGCCACAAGGACCAGGTAGAGCAGATTTGTGTTCTATCCTCCTGAGCACACATCCGTTCGAAATAGTCGTTGAATTTGACCTTTGGGCCAAGAATCCTGGTGACGTGCACATGAGCATAACGACGGAATTTTACGACCAATTCAAAAACCCGTTCCCATTGGCAACGATGACTTTCGGGGAATATTCTCTCACTGTAACCTTGTATGCTACGGGATCATCAGAGCAATTCACGGTATCAGTGTTGCCTCTCAGCTCAAGCGCCACAAAGGAAGCTACTCATACAACAACGCCTTCCCAGAAGGTCTACACAACGACCGACCTCACTGCCGGCAACAACTTCGAAACTACAGCGAACCTGACTTCCAACACCACCAACCTACTACTTCCCCAAGAAATCGAGGTGTCGTTAGCTTTGATTGCCTTAACCGCAGTTGTGCTTGTCGTTTACTATGCGAAAGCCAAGACTAGAAAACCTGCTAGAAAACGAAGGAGAACAGGGTAAGTTCAGGCTCGCCGGAACACGCACCCAACGACGAGCTGTTCTCAAATGCGAAAAGTGCTTACGAAAGCTACATGGAACATGGAAAAATAGATGATACATTAGTTACGTCTACTATCATCCTAGCTCAACTGGACACAATATTCAGATCGGGAATTGTGGATTCCAACTTGGCAACGCAGTATCTGGAGATGTCCTCGACCTCAAGAAACTAATCGAAATTGTGCCCAGCGAACAATTCAAAGCCAAGAACATTTGCGTGCTCAACCCAACATTCGGTGCGGGTTCTGAGTTGGTCGGAGGAGCCGACGCAGACTTATTGATTGATGATGTACTGCTAGACATCAAGACGACGAAGGAGGCCTCCTTAAGTCAAGAGTATTACAATCAGTTGGTAGGCAATTACATTCTTTGGAAGATTGGCGGGGAAATTGGTTCACTCAAGGAGTGCAGGATTTCTGCCTTGGGAATCTATTTTTCTAGGCATGCCAGACTTCACACGATTCCAACCAATATCGTAGAGGAGAATGTACATCTTGGAGAGTTTATCGACTGGTTTAAGGAAAAAGCGAAGCAAGAATACAAGCGAAGACAGCCAAAGCTAGAGACTACGTGCGTAGAGCATAATTCCAATGTAGCCTTGTCAAGGGCAAGTTTTCACACATCTTCCAAGAAAGGACGAGGTTGCCCCTCATTCCTTAAGTCACGATACAGTAATTCCTCTAGGAGACTGTTCTTGGCTTGATTGAAGAGGACTTCTACTCACTGTTTGCTCAAGAGCTCAGAAAGTCGGTCGACAAACTACCTGCACGGAACAAACCTGACGAATGGGCTATAACTACATACTTACATGAATGGCACGCGTTCAATGAAGTATCTGAGCCAAACGGGTGTATCGTTTCCTGCGACGGGAGCATAGCTGAATCAATCTTTTCAGGCGGCCTCGAAGCCTGGGTGGGCAGAGCAATAGCTCACATTCGTCCGAAACACGGCACCATGACTAGCATACCAAACGTCGAAGTGCCTGTCGGCTACGACCTCGGAGGTAAATCAATCTTCATGAAAACCGTTGAACTTGAAACATTAGCCCAAGGCGTTGAAAGAGCGGTTGAAAAGGATGGAAAGGCATTCGCCGTCTATGACGGTAATCTATCTCTCTTTCTACCTGCCCGCTATCTTCAGCGCCTTCAGCCACTGGCCCCCCTTTTCGAACGTCACGTTAGAGCGATCACAAAATGCTTCCAGCTCCTTCAACAGGATCGATTGGAGCTTGTTGGCGTATCAAAAGACAGTAACGTCACCTACCTTCGAGCTCGATTAATTCTGAAGGTACTGCTTCAAACGAACCCTGAGTTGGGGGAAACACTGCGGCGTGAGCAGAGAAGCCTCAGACTGATGGCGAGGAGCCTAACCGAAATCGTCGAACATGAGGGTGCAACGTCATCGCTTCGCCCATACCTCAACGAACTCACCCAACCCATTTCAGACGAAGCCCTATACAGCGAACTAGCCCTTGAAGCAGGGTATACCACGCCATTGTTTCTAGCCCCACAAACAAGATTCTTCGCGGCTGAAACCAAGAAGGGAACGAATGATTGGTGGGATTCATCCTTCCGCAAACTTCTCGGAGGAAACTCAGTACTCGAAGGGCTTCGTAGCGCCCTCGACGAACTGTACTCTTTACCGCCAGTCGCCATTTCCTATTGGAAGCCTAGATCAGGGTTGATGACTTACAGAATTGATGTTCCGTCAGTTTTGCTCGGGCAGAAATCGAGGACCGGCGACATGAAGGAAAATGCGTTAGCGGAAGACGCAGCCTCCAATGCAATGGAAGGATTGGTCTCCAAGTTGAACTGGCTGAGTCAGGGAGGGAATGTTGTCGCTCCACTAACCGAAGTTGACGCGATTGCCAGACTAGACCGAAGGCTCTACCATGCCTCCTACGAGCCACTCATCATCAAAGAACTCACAAACAAGGGACACAACGTCCGACTCAGTAAGAGACGAATCCGCGATTATGTTATGAGAGGATACTGAAAATGGAAGAAGTAGGAAGAATAATAGAAGAATCGACACCGAGAGGCTTCCTGTTCAAAGCCACCAAAGACGAGTCGATAGCGGAACATGACTACGTCTTCGTAGAAATGAACCAGCCCAAGGCGCATGGGAAGATCGATAAAATACAGGTTCTTGCAGAAATTGTCGCACTCGGTGCAAAGAATCCACTAGCCACGGAGAAGCTGGTTGCCGCAGAAGCCTCAGAATACTCCTACAAACTCGTTGGCGCAGAAATCTTAGGGTACCTAACCGAGAAAAACAAAATTGTCAGACCAACTGTTGCCGCTGATCCGAACAGCCCGGTATATCGTGCAGACGACAGCATGCTTCAAAACTACTTTAGAGGAATTAGTGATGAGATTCCACTGAATCTAGGTCGATTACTCAATCGCCCAGATGTAAACGTGCCCATCCATCTTCAAGGACTACAATTTCACTTAGGTGTCTTTGCAGCCACGCGAGCTGGGAAATCATACCTCGCAGGAAGATTCATCGAGGAGATTCTGCTCAACACACCATTCCCTGTGCTGGTCTTTGACATTCACGCTGACTATGTCAAAATGGATCAACATATCGAAAGCCATGAAAAACACGGAGACTTTGAGGTCGTCGTCCATCATCCACCAAAAGTCACAAAGATTGAGGGATTGACCGCTGAATGGCGTGAACTCAACGTCAGCCCACAACAGATGACCAATGAGGCAATCATCGAACTCTTAGGTGGCAGTCTCGGCGAACGACAAGAAATAGACCTTAGAAAAATCATCAGGCAATTACGAGACGGAAAGGAACCTTTTGGTTTGAGCGACATACTAGGCAGAATTAAAGAAAAACTGGATAATCCAAAATGCAAAGGAAAAGAGAGTGATAGGTATGAGAGTCTGGAAGCACGTCTCGAAGACCTAGAAGAAGACGTGACCTTACCAGCTGAAGGCATGAACATTGAACAGTTCTTCAAACCCCACGCCTTGAACATCATCTGCCTCAATGGGCTAAGAAACAGAGTCCAAGACGCCTATGTGAGCATCATCCTAGACCTCCTTTTCCGACACGTCACCAAACCAGAAAACAAAAGGTCACGAGCATTATTCGTCTTCGTCGAAGAAGCTCACAGAGTCGCCTCCAAAACTGCTGGCGGAACAAGCTATTCAGTTAGAACCATTTCCACAGTTATGAGAGAAGGCTCCAAATTCGGACTATTTCTCACCTTGATCAGCCAGCGGCCGCGAAACATTGACCCCGACATACTCAGCAACATCGGTAACTATGCAGTGCTCCGCATCAACAACCAAGGAGATCAGCAGATGATTGAAGATGCAAGTGAAAGCTTCTCACATCGCCTTATCAGGGACCTTCCCAGCCTGAACCAAGGAGAAGCAGTCCTAGTGGGGCCTTTCGTTCCATTGCCTGCACACGTCGAGATCCTTGAACGAAGAACCACACACTACGGAGTTACGCCCAATCTCAACAACATCATGAACGAAATCAACTCAAAAATCAAAAAGGCGGAGAAAGGAAAATGGTGAAAATCGGCGTCTTCTCAGATACGCATATTGGAAAATCTACTCCAGCCAACATAGGCGAGCTGAGAAGACAAGCATATCGACATGCCTTCACAGAGGCAATTGACATATTCATCAGAGAAAGCGTCAACTGCGTCATTCATGCTGGAGATCTCTTCCAAAAAGAGTCAATGACTCCAAACGATACTGTCTTCGTCAAGAGTGAACTACAGCGACTTGTAGACAAGATCCGTGAGAAAAATGGAAGCGCCCCTCCTATCTTCCTCCTCAGAGGAAACCACGACGGCACAGCAGCAGAATTGAGCAGACTCGACTATGTTGATCATCCGCTAGCACAGTACTTGAAACTCTTCGGAGACAAAACATTACGTGGTGAAGCCGAGTATTATGATGTAGGAGGAGTTCGGATAGTTGGCATTGCTTATCATATTTACATCGAGTCGAAATACAAAGAAATCAAACCTGTCGTCAAACAGTGTTTCGCAGACCACAGCGAGCAAAACATCTTAGTCGTTCACAACTTCATCAAAGGCTATCACAATATCCCCCCAGGCGTGCCCGACTACAATGCATATTCGCTGGATGATTTCGCAGACCTACCTGTACAGATGGTTATTACAGGACATTATCACACGAAACTTGCACCCATGAAAACATCGACAAAACAGTTTCTCTCTTCATGCGCAACCGAGTCTGAAGACCTCTCAGATGAGGGAGAACATGGCGTGTGGATAATTGATGAAAATCTTAAGCCACAATTCGAAACGATCAAGCCACTCCACAAAATTCATAGTGTTCAAATAGGTAAGGAGGATTCCACGAAATCACTTGACTGGTTCATCGAAACCGCAATTTCTGAGACAGAATCCTACGTCAACCTACTTCAACAAACAGGCGCAAATGGAATCATAAGAATAGTTCTCTCAGGCAGAACGGACAGTGAACCATACGCAATCGAGACATCATTAGAACCAAAACTTGCTGAAACACGACAAGCGAATCCACAACTTATTCACTCTGAGATCGTAAACAACGTGCGGAACATTCATCGAACTGCACAACTTCCAGCCATCGCCGTTAGCGGTATTGACTACGCCGCAGAAGTTCTCAAACCACTCGGTGAACTGCAACCCGAAGCCGCGAAACTGGCTGAAGAAATCCAACTCGCACTTGACGAGAAAGCAAGCGAAAAAACACAGCAACTCACTCCATCTGATAGGCAACCATTCGTTCTACGCTGGGTGGAGATTCTTCGGAAAACGAAGGTCGAGACTCAATGAGTTCAGTGATCGAATCACTGAAGATTAGAAACTTTGAAGGCTACAGAGATGAGAATTTGCTATTCTCAGCAGGGCTCAACCTCATAAAGGGCAGAAATTCAACTGGAAAAAGCACAATCCTCGACGCCATCAGCTTCGCATTGTTCGGTGAAGCTCCAGACGTCGACAAGAAACTCCTAGTTTCAAAGCTTCCGGGAGAAAACGATATCGCTGCCTACGTCAAGTTCCGAAGTCCAAAGACTGGAGAGACAATAGAAGTTAGACGAGAAGGCAAACTAGATGCGAGAGGAGGCTATAGAAACCAAAGGCTAGAACTCCACATTGACGGAAAGGAAGCACCATTTGAAGACGACGACGATCTCAGAGCGAAAATTTCTATTCTGCTGGGACTAAGTTTCAGGCAATTCATGAATTTGGTGTATGTCAGACAGGGGCGATTAACGGCCATTCTGGAGCCCAAAGCGGAGCAGATGGATTCTATTCTGGGCATTACTCTTCTCCGTGAACTTCACACGCAATTCGACGATACCAGAAAATGCCTAGAGAAATACGAGGGAAACGACATACCTACAGAGGTAATCAAGCTAGAGAACGTAATAATTCCCAATTATGAACAGCAATTGGCTGACTTGGGAAAAGAGATTCCTCCTCTTCAAGATGAAGTTAGCAGACTCAGTGAAACCGTAAAGAAAGCTGAATCAGAAGAATGTCAAAGCCTCCTAAAGCAAATCGAAGAAAAGAAAGAAATGGATTCAAGACTTCAAGATCTGACGACCAGAACTCAACAGCTTCTGGAGAGTGCAGGCGCAAAGACCCTAGATGAACTACGCGCAAAAGAACACGAATACGCCAAAGAACACAAGTCATTGACAAAGGAAATAGAAGGGCAAGCGAAAATCAGGGACGAATTACACGGCGCATGGACGAGCGTAAAAGGAAGAGCTGATTCACTCGAAGACGAAATCACTTCACAGGAGAAGCTGCTAAAGAAAGGCGTAACAAAGTGCCCGAACTGTGGCAAAACAGTAAGCATCACTGAGCCAGGAACTGAGCGGCAAGCAGACAGAAAGACAATCAACGAACTCAAAGCCAAACACAACGCTTCCGTGAAACAACGCGATGATCTAAGAACACAGATTGAAGACCAGGCTAACACCAGAAACCAACTGCAAGACCTGTGGACTAAAGTAAAGGGCAGAACAGAAGCACTCGACGAACAGATCACCGGACACGAGAAACTACTCAAAAAAGGCGTGACAACGTGTCCCACCTGCGGTCAATCCATCAGCGCAACCAAATTCAAAACCCAACTGCAAAATGACAAAACAGAACTAACCCGACTCAAAATACAGACAAAACAAGCCAAGCAAAAATACGATACGGCAGAAAACACCGTCTCTGGCCTTGAGGACAAGAGCAACGATTTAGACGACACGGTTGAAGAATTAGCCGACGAAATAGCAGAACAGGAGAAGTTGCTAAAACGAGGCTTAACAAAATGCTCCTGTGGGCAAACAATAAGCGCAAGCAAACTTAAAGCTCAACTGCAAACTGATAAAGCGAAACTCACCGAGCTCAAAAGGCAGACGAAACTGGCTAAACAAAAACACGACAAAATGCAAGCGACTGTCTCTAATCTAGACGACAAAAGCCGCAATGCAAGAGACAAAGCGAAATCACTGAAAGAATCCGCTGAGAACATCACAAAGTATGAGGTCGAGAGAAAACAAATCGTCCAAGACTTGGAAATGAAACTTAATGAAATGCGTAGCACGTTAATCTCGCTTGGCCTACTGTTAGACCCACAGCAACCGACGTTCGAAATAAGTCTGGGCGCTCAAATACCTATCACCCAGGCTGAACTTGAGAAAACGCGAACCGAACTCAGAACGAGAACTCAACTTTTGAAAGGGAAGACGGGGCATGAAAAAGAAATCACAGAGGCGAAGTCCAGAGAGGAGATCAAGCTCAAAGCGTTGAAGTTGCAACTTCAAAAAGCAAGCCTAGCGCGCCAGCTCTCAGAAGGTTTCGAGCAGGCAATTGAAGATAGGAGAAGAGAACAAATCAAGAACATCGCTCTAAGAGGTCTCCAATACTACAAGAGCATGACCGACCAACACACCTACGTAGCGATTTCGATAGACCCTGAAACCTATAGGGTCTACGTCCATCCGAAAGGACTAACCGACAGAATCCCCGCCACAAGGACTGGTGGGGGCCACCAAACCCTAATCTCGTTGGCACTGCGCCTAGCCCTCCTTCAAGAACTCAACTTCAGATCACTGCTCATCCTAGATGAGCCCACGTATGGCGTAGATGACGAAAACCTACCACAACTAGCAAACCAACTCGGACTTGCCGCAAAGCAACTGTCACAAACAATCATCGTAACACATCACGGGATCTGCGAAGAAGACGCAACAAACATGCTAATTGTGAGGGTAGGTGAAGATGGGGTCTCAAGAATCGAGCCCACACGATAGCCGTGAACAGGATTTGAATCCACCTCCCGGTAAACCATTCGACCTGAACATCGAGAAAATACTCGAGAGCTGGGAGATGTGTGACGGGGTCAGAGAAGTCATCGCAAATGCTATTGACGAACAAATACTAAGGAACACCAGAGATATCGAAATTCGCAAAGACAAAGAAGGAAAATGGCACATCAGAGATTATGGTCAAGGGCTTCGATATGTACATCTCACTCAAAAAGAGAACAAGGAAAAACTCACTAATCCCAAGGTAATTGGAAAATTCGGAATAGGCTTGAAGGACGCCCTCGCTACTTTTGACAGGAAGGGCGCCCGCGTTATGATCAAGTCAAGGTTCAACGACATGACCACTGCCAAATACAAGAAACATGGTTTTGACATTCTAACACTTCATGCGTTCGTCGCTAACCCATCAGATCCAACTCTTGTTGGCACCGAGTTCACTATAAGCGGTTTGACCGATCGAGATGTTGCTAAGGCGAAAGATCTATTTCTGAAATTCTCACGTGAAAGCGTGCTTGAACGAAATCAATATGGCGAAGTATTGCGGAGGAAAGACGCGAGAGCAAGAGTATACGCAAATGGAGTGAAGGTAGCTGAGGAAGAGAACTTTCTTTTTAGTTACAACATTACTCCCCTGACAAAGAAGATCAAAGATGCGTTGAATAGGGAGCGCACAAACGTCGGGCGCACAGCGTATTCAGACAGAGTAAAATCAATTCTCATTGCGTCTAAATCCACTGATGTAGCGCGTTCCTTAGCGAACGATCTAAAGAACTATGATGCGGGCAGCATGCACGCCGAATTGCAGTCGTGGATAGATGTCCAAGAACACGCCGTCAAGATCCTCAACACAACTAAGCGCGTCCTATTCATTACCTCAAATGAGTTGATCACAGCAAGAGATATGGTCGATGAAGCCGAGAAGTCAGGAGTTGAAATCATAACCATACCTGAGAGCCTTAAATTCAGAATCCAAGGCAAGAAGGACTACGAGGGAAACCCCATTCGTGTCCTTGACGAGTTCTTGAGAGAACGAGAGGAGAGTTTCGTATTCAAATTCGTCGAAGTGAACTCTCTGAAGGCAAGCGAAAGAGCAATCTTCACAATGACAAATCGGATACTCGATCTAGTCGGAGGAAAACCTGAAGTTGTAAAGTCCGTAAAAATCTCGGAAACGATGCGAAGGGATCCCATATCCTTTTTCGAGCTAGACGGAATTTGGGATCCGAAGAGTCAGAGCATCATCGTAAAGAGAAATGCCTTGGAGACGTTAGAGAAATACGCGGGCACACTTCTCCATGAAACTGCGCACGCGGAAAGCGGTACACGAGACGTTACCAGAGAGTTTGAAACAGAACTAACTGAATTTCTGGGGGACGTAGCGTCAAGCGCGCTAAAGGGTAAAGGGTAAGCTAAATCCACCACTCTTGTGCTAAGGTTCCGTGTCTTGGCCGAAATAGACCCAGTTCAAGGCACGTACGAACATGGGAGGTAAGCCGGTCGAAGCATGAAGCCGTTCGACCATCTTTAGTGCCTGATATGGCTTGTCTTTTCCCGCACTATAACCGAGCAATTGTTCAAGGTTTCTGGGAGATATAATGAATCTGAGATTCTGTCCGTGAGATGTATGAAGAAGATTTTCAATTCTTAGATTCAGCGGTTCCTGGACAGGATCTCCTCGGTCTTCATCATGTATCACTGTATATGGAATGCGGAAGTGGGTTAACACTTTCTGGAACATGGGAATATTCCCTTTGCCGGTACAATCAACTAGTGTGACATCGCGCTGCAACTCTGGGTGTCGAGTGAAAATATCCGTCAACTCTGCCGCCCTCTCAAACGCTGAAACTGCTGTGCGCTCCTCAAGCAGTACGACACGTCGAGAGAAGAAGACCTCGTTCACTGTCGGGTGGAAACAAGCTATCAGCCGCAGTCGGTCTCTTTCAGATTCGGCGTCAGCGCCATCAAAAAGGTCTTGTGTAACTTGAAAGCAAGTCACGAGTCCATTTGCATCTTTCACTAACCGAATGATTGACTTGTGGCGTTTTGCGACGTCCAAGAAGACAGGAGAATGTGTAGTGCAAATGACCTGCAATTCTCCCTGTGAAGCTAACTTCTGTAGTGCATCTCGCATCTTGCGCTCCATTTGCGGATGCATGTAAAGTTCTGGCTCTTCCACTGCCAAAATGTGCTTGCGGGTACCAATGTTCGGATCCTGTGATTCGATTTCTGCAAGAACCTGCAATAGTGTCAAGATTAGAACCCTTTGAAGACCATGACCCTGATCGGCGACTTGTGTTTCAACACCATCTTGACGGTCTTTGATTACTAATGTAGTGCTAGGTAGCAGCATTGGTTGAATGTCCGGCTCTGTTGTCTTGATCATCACCCGCCCTCCGCTTATTTCGCCGAGTCTTTGGTTTATTGACTCCTCAACTTCCCGTATTTCTTGGGCTTGGAGCTCGGGATGCGCAGGTTCCGGCCGAAATAGTTTCAGAACTGTTTCGAATTGGGCTTTGAGTCCAATTACTTCTGGGCGTTGCATCAGCTTGTGCTCTACGATAAGTCTCATTATCTTGCCGTAAGCTGAATCTTCTTTCGACACTGCTTCGTTGCTGGCTTCATGAACTGCTTTTACGAAAATCAGCTGGGGAAGAATGGAATTTGCGTTTGACTTCCAGTTCCCTCCGCCGCCGGGATTGGGTATCCATTCTGGCTCCGAACGCGTAACTAACTCCGGTTTGGATTGGCTGACAAGCTCGCGCAACTTTTCACGAGTTAGATTGTTTGGACGAGCACCACGGTCTGGAATCTTATCGAAAAGATCTTGGTATTCCGAAGGGAAATTCCCCCAAGCAGTGTCAGGATCAGGCCAATTTCGAAACACCTCTTCTGAACAGAAGGAGTAGTACTGCTCTTTCCACACAAGCTGATCTTGATCATCCCTTTCCTGCCAGAATTTCTTCTTAATAATCCACTCTTCGTTGTGCAGTCTGTGACTTATTGCCTGAGCCGCCTTTTCTTCTGTACTGAGTTGATCGAAGTGACCTGTTAGCTCAAGTGAGTGGGCAGCATCTGTTTCATGATTGTAAAACAGTGCTGGATCTTTGATCTGAGTGCCCCTTAGAAAGTAGTCTAACGCGTGCAATACCGTGGACTTCCCTGCATTGTTCTCGCCGATAAGCATGACAATGTCGTCCCACTGAAATGATGCTTCGCTGACTCCTTTGAAATTGTGCAACTCGAACGTGCGAAGTCTCATAAAGATCGCACATTCATTTTCTTACCAGTCCTAGCAAGTGAGCTCGTCATCGTTACCTTTCAAATAGATCGCAAAGGACTGTGCAAATAACTCGGCATACGGGACAGATAAGTCTTTACAATTTACCTGTTAGGTTGCGATGCATGGACACCACGAGGTGGGGGGTTTTTAGTAGTTCTGTCAGAGTGCGCGAGATTGACTATGAAGTTTCTCATTGATTCGGTGCAGACAAAGCGATTGATACCCGTAACGTAGGTGTGGCTTGTCAGATAATCAAGAAACTTGACGAAGTCTCTCATTTGTTTATCAGCCGGTTTGGCCTGCAAAAGATGCTTGACCTCGGCATTTTCTGAACTAGTCCGCGACTTCTTAAAGGACTACATCAAAGCGTACGCCAGTCTGTACTGGATGCAGCCTATTGCAGCTTTGAGCCGTTGCATCTCTGAGTTCGAGGAATGGTTTCTGCAACTCGCATCATTTGAACTCATCACTTTCTCAATCTGTCGAATTAGCAACGGGCGTTCCTGAATCAGATATGCCCGCTCACCAAAACGTCTCGCAATGACTGGCGACACGAACGGCAAATGTGCTACGACTTTCTCCCTCTTCTTACCAATCGTGAACTCTGCTAACAAGAAATCTGTAAGCCATTCTTGGCTGCGAATGAAATCCGTGACAAACTCGTCGATCAGTGACTTTGACTCAGCAATGAGGTCGGCTATGAACATCAGCATTGTCTTCAGAACGAAATACGAAGGTTACCTGGACAGCAGCATCGCCAGAACTTTGGGCAGCAATTGGTCGAAGATTATTTCGTCACTGCTAGTAGGATTTTCAGTATCTCACTCCGCTGACCTCGGTGGCCCTTTCGTCGTTGCATGGCATCCTGCGTATTCACCATCGTAGGGACAGCGCCCGCAAAAGCCGACTCTTGCCTGCAACTCTCCTTTTTAGGTCAAATAACTCTAATTATGGAGGACCGTAAACAACCTTAAATATAACTTAAGCAAGTGTGTGGTTTAATGTCAATTTAGGTAGACACTATTTGAGATATATAATGGAAGTTACCCCTGAAATTGCGGAAAAGATCAACGGACAAGTCCGCCTCGGAAAATATAAGTCGCCTCAGGATTTCTTCCTCGCTGCGATTCAGAACCAATTATACTATGAGGAAGAGCCCTCAGTTGCCACAGCGCCGATTATCGAGTCAAGTCATAAGGCATCATCTTCTTCTGAATCAGTGATGATGTCACTAACATCCAACATTCATCTACTATCTGATCGTCCTGACGCGGGAACCGTTAGGACTGTTCCCGTAAGCAACTTGCCACGTTCAGACTATCTCTGGGGCCAGTACAATCGTTTTCTGCCAGTTAAAGTAGTTACCCGAGTAGCGTCGAATCTCGTCAAACGTTATTCCACAGATCACATCCCCCTAGCAGAACTTCATGAGACATGCGCTCAAATTGCTAGAGAGCTTGGCAAAGACCTTGAACGCAAGGACCGGCAGCTTGGACGAAAACGGGGTACGATCATCGCAGCAGGTTTCCCGATAGGAAAAGACCAGAATAAGTCCAGATTGAGATTTAGCAATCAGTTCGTCGGTTACCTGGCAAAACAGCCTGAGCCTAAATTAGACAGGGTTGAAGGGGCTGCTCCAGTACTGAAGTTCATCGAACTAAAGCGAGATGAGAATAACTCTGTCACAGCATCGATGACAGAGTTTGGAGCGAAGTTCGCCTCGCTAACGAACCCGGTAATCGATCTCAAAAATTACGCCAACGCACTATCTGAAGAAGAAGTCATGTTCATCCTGGAACATATCCAATCCCAACTTCCAACTGAGGCCAAACTGATCCATCTCATTCTCACCGCAGTCAAAGAAGGCATAGCGACCCCTGACCGTCTCAATGATAGAGTAGGCAAGTTGAACCCTGATTGGAAGGAGGGTGAAGTTTCTACGATGCGATCAGGAATCGTGAGTAGAATACGCGAACTTGGACTACTCACGGTCGAGAAGGACGGGGTCAAAGTAACTTACAAACTGACCAAATCGGGTGGCGAATACTTGAACAGACTAGATTCAAGGAGGGAATGAAAACGACCCTCGTCACAATAACTCGATGCACCTGCCCCTCCTCCGACGACGTGATCATTTGTTCCAAGTGTGGCGGGGCAGTACCTCAACCCACTGACATACTAGCGAAATTAGGCGACACCATAAAACAGTGGTTGATTCAACTCGACGGCGAGTCGACACTGGAGCCTACGTTGGCCACCTATATGGCGATGGACCGGCAGATGCGACAGGGAGTCCCTATAGCTGCAGCCGTTAAGCAGGCAACGCAGCAAATTGGGCTGGAGCTTAATGATTTTCGCGGGCAGATAGAGCGAAGCGTTTCCGACGCGTTGAGCAACCTCAAAGATGCAAATGTGGAATCAACTACCCAAATACGGGACGTATTAAGGGCTCAGATCGAGGCTATGGTTACAGAGATCAAGACCCTTGTCGAGCAGGGGAAGTCAGTCAAAGACATTGAAGCGAGAGTCAGTGAAGTTACTCTAGCACTTCAGAACTATCTGACCACAATCAAGCTGCCGGGAATAAAAGGCGAGGTCGGAGAAATTAACGCAATTCAAGACCTCCGGGATGCTTTCTTGGGACAATCTGGCATAGTAATCGACGCCATCGGGGGATCTGACGCGACCGACGTACTCATAAAATTCCTTTTCGATGGGAACCTAGAGATAGGACGCTGCTTGGTTGAGATTAAGTCCAGAAAGACTTGGAGCAACGACTACATCGATCAAGTCAGGGAAGACATGAAAAGATACAATGCACCGTTCGCAGCCCTCGTGGTTGACAAGCTCCCGAAAACCGCGAAAGGCAAGAACTTCCACATAGACACTGCAAGAGGACTCATAATCACCACGCCTGCCGAACTCGTTGTGCCAACAGTAACAATGTTTTACGAAATCCACGTCAACAGCTACAAGCTTCAGAACAGAACGCTGAGTCTGGAGTCGTTAGCTTCAGAACGAGACCTTCTCTTCTATCTGGAGGACAACATGAAGATACTGGACGACTGCAAGAAGATCTCGGATCAAGCAGACGATTCGGCGAAGAAGATCAAAGCATATACAACGAGTATCGCTTCTCGGCTACAGGAGAACAATCGTTCACTCGCTCAAATTCTCTCGAAGTTTTCGATGACGACCAAGCTTTCAGAGGTATCTTGAACCATGGAAGCAGCTTCAACGAAAAATCGCGTGCTGACTAAGAATCAGTTCCTCGAGCGGAGGCTACTGTCGCCTCCATCTTCAAATGTGAAGCCAATAGGCGCGCACTTGAACGAAGCGACAAGAGAGGTTCCGTTGTGGGGGCAGGTCAATCGATTTGCGCCTGCCAAGACTGTCCTGCGCATTCTTGGCAACGAATTGGATGAAGTATGCCAAAGCAGAATTGAATTGAAGAAGTTCTCTAGTTTGATAGCAAATAGCGGCCCTCTCATCAGGGCGAGATTGGAGGAGGCCGAAAAACGCGGAAAGCTTCGTCGTGGACAACAACTAAGCGCTGGCTTTCCCAAACAAGAGCCGAACAGCCAAAAGCGTTTCATTACTCAATACGTAGGCCGGTTAAGGGCCATAGATAACCGGGTTGAGGGAATCCAAGGCGACCTGGCTTTTGTAGACATAGAGGAAGAGACTGACGGGTCTGTAATGATCGGAATCACTGATCAAGGTTTGCGCTTTGCCAGGATGGAATCGCCCATGATCGACAAAGCTATTTTGCAAAATCAAGCTGTGACCAATCCTTTCTGCGATGAGGAAGTCACCTTCTTGGTCGATCATCTTCGTGAAATCAGACCTGGAGAGTTCGACTTTCTCAGTTTTGTCATGCAGGCCATTGCGAGTGGAAGCGATACTCCTGCGCTCGTCAAGGATGACGTACAACGCTTCCTCAAACAAAAGCACGAAGCGGGCGTAAAGATTGCGAACGAGGTCACTGATTCCGTTGTAAGAACGATGACAGCAGGTGCAACGAGTAAGCTTACTGAACTCGGGTGCATAACGATCACGCGCGTTGGAAGGAAATCTACCTACAGTGCCTCTGGCAGAAGTAACCTGTTGCGTCGAGTTGAGAGAGAATGAGTTCAAAGACAGAGGCTCAGAAGTTATCGGACTGGTTTGCTACACAAAGCAGGTTCAACCATTGGGAGGCACTAGCACGTTTCACGGGAATCGACAGCGGGACCCTTACGCACTATCGAAAAGGCACGCGCCCAGTGACTTCGCCGGCACATAGAGAAGCACTGTTCAAAGCGACAGGCATAGTTGATTTCAAGTCAGCTCTCCCAGTTACTACTACCGACCATGCCCTTTCCAATCAAAGCGAAATCGCATCGACAAGACAGCTCGCCTCAGTACTTCAGCAATATCTAGAACAGCAAAGAATGACTGTCAAGGATGCAGCTTCAAAGTCGAACATACCCCTGGTGTCCTTTCGTCGCTATGCCAGGGGCGCCCAGTTCCCAACTGGTAACAATGCAAGAAAGATCGAGCAGCTTCTCCAATGTAGTCTCTCCCTTCCTATGGTTCCTTCATCGGACGAGTCGAGCGCCCAGACGAAAGCTCAAAAGATATTGCAACTATTGTCTGCATTGAAACGAGAACTAGATTTCTTTGCAAAAGGATCGCCTGCCAACAGAAAGGAACTGGCACGCGTCGTGAAAGGACGAGACGTAGGATACATCATGGCGCTGTTCAAAGCATTGTACAACGAAGATGAGTTTCAGCGATGGCTGTACTTCACGTCATACGATTTGCAGGGGGAGTGAGGTACCATGAAGGAAGTCAACTTAACCGCACCCGATCAATGGACATTAATCAAGATGATTGCGCATACGCAAGCAACCGATCCCCGGCGGCCGTTCAAAGAGATTCTTGAAAACGCCTTGGAGCACGGGTCTAGTGCCAAGCACGTTACGATTACGATCAGAAAGCGTGGGAAAGCAGGATACGTCAGGATTGATGACGATGGAGACGGCTGGACAACACTTCAGAAGCCAGACGATCCAAAGAGCAGTGACCTGAAAAAGCCTAACCTATACTATAGCTGCAGCAACATTGGCAACTCGATAAAGGCAAAATGGGATAAGGCACACAAAGAAGGACGAGCGGTAGGTAGATTCGGTATCGGCCTGTTGAGTTTCTGGGCATTGGGTAGGAGGCTTATTGTCGAAACAAGGTCACGACTTAATGATGGTACAATGACACCCACTGCAAAGATGACCTGGGAGAAAGAGAGTCCCAAGGCGACGATATTGGATACTGTGACGCCTGAACGCCCATCTCACGGAACCACTATCACCATCGAGGGACTTGAACCCGCACAACTTAACTTAATTACTGGCAGACAGTTGCAAAAATACCTTGGAAAAGTCTGCAGGGGTATCCTTCGGGCAACCAGTGCGCGAGTTGAAATCGACGATCACGGACAAAGGTTCAAAGTCAGAGCGGAGCAATACAAAGGTACACTCATACCTCTCCGAACCTTTCCTGTGAAAAGGTATTCTCCGATAGAAGTGGAATTATACGCTTTTCCACCCAGCGATGAAGAGGTTGAGATCAAAACAACGGTCACCAAAGCATCAGAAAAGGCATACGACGACATTACAGAGATACCTCAATTCAATACCTCGCCATGGAACACCGGCAAGGTATACGGTTACATTAACTTTCCAGATGGAACTATCACTCCTAACCGAGATGGCTTTGTGAATGATTCTGCTATGGCCACCTTCCTGCAATCAATGGAAGAGCTCACCAAGAAAGTTGATCTATTGGTAAAGCAATTGGAAGAAACCCGTCGCCAGGAAATGCATTCGCAAATCGCCAAGCTTTTCCAAGAGAGATGGAGTGAAATCCTCAGAAAACTTGAGGATGCCTGGCAGAAACCTGGCGAGGGCGGACCCGGAGGACCAGAGGCACCCCTTCCGGTAGAGTATAGCACAAGACCGCTCGCTAAAGTTGAGATCACTCCTCAAGATACTAAGGTTGCGTATCATTCCGGCAGGAAATTGAGTGCAAGGCCGCTTGATGAGTACGGGAACATCATCGACCCATCTCGTGAGATAAAGTACTACTGGGAAGTGGATGGACCGCCCTTCGGAGATTTGCGTGAGCGCGTCGGAAAGCAAGTGCAGTTTGCCGCGGGTAAGATAACTGGAACGACCACAGTCAAGGTTACGGCATTCGAAGGTGACATACAACGAACTACAACCACTCTGGTATATGTTGTTGAGAAAGTTGGTGATGATGGAAACAGAAAGTCAGGCGGTCGAAGAGCGAATGGAGAACATGGCCAACCTCCGCCAGTACCCCTTGAGCAACACTTGGGAGCTGACGGACCGCGATCAGAGTTCAACCTAGAACAAAATCTAGTAATAATAAACCAAGATCATTCGGATTACCAAAAAGCTGAGGCAAGCAGCACCCAAGCCCTGTTCAGGTACTATTCGTTCTTGATCGCAAAAGAGCTCACACTTGACAGATGGAAATCGGTTGGTGACATTAACGAATATGCAGAACGCTTCGTAGAAGCCATTTCATGTGCGGAGCGTGTTTTCAGCGAGTATAAGCTTGACACGCCCAAGAAGCGAGGTCGACCACGAACACACCCCATCGTGCTCAAAGTCACCTAGTAACCGATATACAGCTCATGGTTGGAAAGAATGGAACAAGGGCATGATACGCAAAGAAAGCCCGCTAAGTCATGTACCCGTTGAGAGCCCCCAATGTAACGGAGCTGCATTAGGATTATATCTCCCCGCCCCCGCACCATGTATTCGCGTATAACATATGCTAGACGTAATTTTCATGGGACGACGCGTGCTTGGGTGTGCGTTTCAATATGTGGTGTAGTTTTGTGGGGAAAACATGTTACCCGTCCCTAATCGTGGTGGAGAACTGCGTTATCACAAACAGCTGCACAAATGTACCGGCAAGTTGGGGT
>Ga0187850_10001027_pt1 | contig 32359 bp, 27 predicted proteins | sample June2016WEW_4_15_FD_132436 | JGI IMG/M metagenome (GOLD analysis project Ga0187850, IMG submission 132436) | Peatland microbial communities from SPRUCE experiment site at the Marcell Experimental Forest, Minnesota, USA - June2016WEW_4_150 | ecosystem: Environmental > Terrestrial > Soil >...
CGAGCGGCAGGCCGTAGCTGTCGTAGAGCTTGAAGGCCACGGCTCCGGGCAGAACGCCCTGGGCGGCGCCCTTGGCCTCGTCGTGGAAGATGCGCTCGGCAACCTCGAAGGTGGTGGCGTAGCGGTGCTCTTCGTCCTTTACGATGCGGGCCACGCGCTCGAGGCTCTCCATCAACTCGGGATAGGCGGGGCGCATCAGCTCGGCCACGAAGCCGGTGAGCTGATACAGGAACGGATCGTGCACGCCGATCCGGCGCGCGTGGCGCATGGCGCGGCGCATGATCTTGCGCAGGACGTAGCCGCGGCCGTCGTTGGAGGGCACGACGCCGTCGTGGATCAGGAATTCGGCGGCCCGGCTGTGATCGGCCACGATGCGCAGCGCGGAATCCACCGCGGCGTCTTCGCCGCACGTTACGGAGAGCATGGCGGCGGCCCGCTCGATGATGGGGCGCAGCAGGTCGGTGTCGTAGTTCGAGAGCTTGCCCTGCATCACCGCGGCGAGGCGCTCCAGGCCCATGCCGGTGTCGATGGAGGGCCGGGGCAGCGGCGTCAGCACCCCGTTGGTGTCGCGGTCGAATTGCATGAACACCAGGTTCCAGATCTCGACGAAGCGGCCGGATTCGCTGGGGAACTGGTCGTTGTCGACAGGGATTTCCGCGGTGCCCGGCCCCAGGTCGAAATGCAACTCGGAGCAGGGGCCACAGGGGCCGGTCTCGCCCATCTGCCAGAAGTTGTCCTTCTCGTCCTGGCGGAAAATGCGGTCCTTGGGCACGCCGGCGACCTTCTGCCACAACTCCTCGGCCTCGTCGTCTTCGCGAAACACGGTGATGTATAGGCGATCTTTGGGGATATCGAAATCGCGGGTGATGAGGTCCCAGGCGAATTCGATGGCCTAGGCCTTGAAGTAGTCCCCGAAGGAGAAGTTACCCAGCATCTCGAAAAAGGTGTGATGGCGGCGGGTGTAGCCGACGTTCTCCAGATCGTTGTGCTTGCCGCCGGCGCGGACGCACTTCTGTGAGGTGGTGGCGCGCCGGTAGTCGCGCTTCTCCACCCCCAGGAAGACGTCCTTGAACTGGTTCATGCCCGCGTTGGTGAACAGGAGCGTGGGATCGTTGGCGGGCACGAGCGAGGAGCTGCGCACAATGCGGTGGCCGCGCGCGGCGAAGAAATCGAGAAACTGCTGGCGGATCTGGTGGCCGGTCACAAACTCATTGTGACATGGTTAGCGCTGGAGCTCGGCGAGGATGCGGCGCGCTTCGGCGGCGGGATCGGGGGCGCGGGTGATCTGGCGGCCGATGACCAGGTAGTCGGCGCCGTTGGCCAGCGCTTCGGCGGGCGTCGCGACGCGTTTTTGATCGCCCTTCCCCGCCCCGGCGGAGCGCACGCCAGGGGTCACGAGCACGGCGTTTGGCCCGGCGATGGCGCGCACCGCCGCCACTTCGAGCGGGGAGCACACGATGCCGTCGATGCCGGCCTCGCAGGCTTTGCGCACGCGGAGAGCGACCAGATCCGAGAGCGGACAGGGATAGCCGAGGTCGGCCAGGTCATCCTGATCGAAACTGGTGAGAACGGTCACGGCAAGCAACTGCAAGTTGGAAGCGCCGCGCCCCTGGACGGCGGCCTGCATCACCGCCCTGCTGCCATGCACGGTGGTGAAGCGCACGCCGCTCGCGGCCAGTTGGGCCACCGCGCGTTTCACCGTCTCGCCGATGTCATAGAGCTTCAGGTCGAGGAAAACGTCCTTGCCCCGGGCGACGAGTTCCCTGGCGAACTCCATGCCGGCGGCGGCGTACAGCTCCAAGCCGACCTTATAGAAGGAGATCGTGCCGTCGAGGGCGTCCACCAGTTCGCGGGCGCGCTCCGCCGACTCGAAGTCCAGCGCCACGATGAGGGGGTTCATACGATGCGAATGGCCTTGTCCCGCCGCTCGAGGACGCGGCCGACGAGGTACGCGCCGTCGAGGTTGCGCGCCATCGCGGCGGCTTCGGGCTCGGCGGCCGAGATGAGCAGGCCGCCGGAGGTCTGCGGGTCGTAGAGCAGGTTTTCAATCTCGGGCGGCAACTCGCGCGCGATTTCGACCGCGCAGGAGGCGAATTCGCGATTGTTTTTCAAGCCGCCGGGGATGGCGCCCTGGCGCGCGTAGCGGGCCGCGCCGGGGAGGAACCGCACGCTCGCGGCCTCGATCTCGATGGTGACGCCTCTGGCCAGCGCCATTTCCCGGGCGTGGCCGATGAGGCCGAAGCCGCTGACGTCGGTGCATGCGTGTGCGCCGAAACCGATCATGGTTTGCCAGGCCCGGTGGTTCAGCTCGAGCATGGAGGCGATAGAGGCTTTGACGTGGGTGCGGGCGGCGACGCCGCGTTTGAGCGCGGTGGCGATGACCCCGGTGCCGATGCGCTTGGTGAGCACCAGCAGGTCGCCCGGGCGCGCGGCGGCATTGGTCACGACGCGGTCCGGGTGGACGATGCCGGTGACGGCGTAGCCGAACTTGATTTCGTCGTCGGCGATGCTGTGCCCGCCGATCACGATACAGCCGGCCTCGAGCATCTTCTCGAAGCCGCCGCGCATGATCTCCGCGAGATCGTCCAGATCCCCTTTGGCCGGATACGCCACCAGGGCCAGGGCCGAGAGCGGCCACCCGCCCATGGCGTAGATGTCGCTCAGGGCATTGGCCGCCGCAATCGCCCCGAAGGTAAAGGGATCGTCGACGATGGGGGTGATGAAGTCCACGCTCTGAACCAGGGCACACTTCGGCGTCAGCTTGTAGACGCCGGCATCGTCGGACGTCTCAAACCCTACCAGCACGTTCCGATCCGGCACGCTGGGCAGGCGGGCCAGCACCTGGTCCAAAACCTTTGGACTCAGTTTGGAGGCTCAACCCGCGGCCTTGACGTGCGCGGTCAGCTTCTTGGGTTTCGAGGGCACCATTCAATCCTACCGCGGGCGAGCGGGGTGTTTCAGCGTGTGGGCCGCTCACAAGACATCGGCGAAGCCGCGCTTGAGATGGCGGAAGAAGAAGCCGCCGGCGAGGAAGGCGGCCAGGGCGTAGGCGGCGATGACGGCGATTTCGTGGAGGCTCGGCGGGTGGCTCGAAAGGAGCCGCTCGCGGTAGGCGCGAACCAGGTAGGCCAGGGGATTGGCCCGCAGCACAAAACGGTACTGCTGGGGAATCATCTCCTCGACGATGAAGATGGGCGTGAACCAGAACCAGAAGGTCAGAACGACCGTAAGCACCTGCGCGGTGTCCCGAAGGTAGACGTGGAGGCTCGAGACGATCCAGCCGATGCCGACCGCAAGCAGTCCGATCAGAAACATGTAGACCGGGAGGTACAACACCATCGGGCTGAAGTGCCTGTCCCAGATGCCGATCGCGCCCATGGCCAGCGCCAGGGCGATCAGATGATTCATCAGCGAGGAGAGAAAGATGGAGACCGGCACGATCTCGGCGGGAAAGATGGTCTTGGTGATCAGGTTCTGGTGGTCGAGCAGGCAGGTGGCGGAGCGCTGCACGGTCTCCTGAAACAGGAGCCAGGGCAGGAAGCCGGCGAAGAGGTACAGGGCAAAATTCTGCGTGGGGGCTTCGCGCGGCAAGGAGATGCGCATGCAGATGCGGAACACAAACACCCAGCTCACCAGCAGCACCAGGGGCTGGATCACGCCCCAGAGCCAGCCGGCCGCCGAGCCCACGAAGCGCTGGCTGAAATCGCGGCGCACGAGCTGAAAGAGCAAGTTGCGGCGCTCCACGAGGTTGCGAAGAAAGTGGGCGCCCGGAAAGCGAGTCATCAAAGGCATTGTAGCGTGGGCGTTCATTAAGTTTTGGCGCTTGCGGGTCGCGCGGCGGTAGAATGGTTGCGTTTTGGGCGCCAATTCTCCCGAGCCAGCCTTCCCGTCCGCCGAGCTCGGTATCCTCCTCCTTAACCGGAACCCGGCGGACTCCGCGCTGTGCCTGGATGAGTTGAGAAGTGCGGGAGTGGAGGTCCGCGCGGAGGTGGTGTCGACGCCGGAAGCGTTTCGCAATGCGGTAGCCGGCGGGCACTACGATGTCATCCTGGCGGACGACGAGGTGGCGGATGGGTCGGGCATCGACGTCCTGGAGTATCTTCGCGAGAAGGGTCTCGAGATCCCGGTGGTTCTGCTGACCGGCGCGGTGGGCGAGGAGAGCGCGGTGGAGTGCATTCACCGGGGCGCCTCCGATTGCGTCCTCAAGGGGCGGCTGAGCCGGCTCCCGGCGGCGGTGCGACGGGCGCTCGAACGCCGGGCCGAGCTGGCCGATCGCAAGCGCGCCCAGGAGAAGATCCTCCGTCTCAGCCGCCTGTGCTCGGTGCTCAGCCACCTCGGCCAGGCCATCGTGCGCAGCCGCAGCCGCGACTCTCTGCTGCACGAAGTCTGCCGCATTGCCGTCGAGGACGGCGGTTTCCGCATGGCCTGGATCGGCTTGGTCAATAAAGAGACCCTGCTGGTCGAACCGGTGGCGCACTACGGTCTCGAGGACGGCTATTTGGGCGCCATCCGGATCTCGATGCGGGAGGAACCGGAAGGCGGCGGACCCACCGGCAGCGCCCTGCGCCAGGGACGCCACTTCGTGTGCAATGACATCCCCTGGGACGCCGCGATGGCGCCGTGGAGGGAGGAGGCGGCCCGGCGCGGCTATCGTTCCTCGGCCGCGTTTCCGCTCCAGGTTCAGGGCCAGCCGGCCGGCGTTCTGAGCCTGTACGCCGGCGAGCCCGGCTTTTTCGATTCCGAGAACGTCGAACTGCTCGAGGAAGTCGCGGACGACGTCAGTTTCGCGCTCGAAAGCATGGAGCGCGAAGTCCAGCGGCGCCGCGCCGAGGAGGAGCGCGCCCGCCTGCATCTTAGCGAGCAGGCCGCGCTGGCCCAGGCCAAGGCTGAGGCCAGGTTCCACGAGCTGCTGGAGGCGGCGCCGGATGCCATTCTGGAAGTCGACCGCGACGGGCGCATCCTGCTGGCCAACTCCGCGACGGAGCGGCTGTTTGGCTTCTCGCGCGAGGAACTGCTGGGCCAGCCCGTGGAGACCCTGGTGCCAGAAAGCCTGCGGGACGCGCACGTTGCGCATCGCACGGACTATCTGGCGGATCCGGCGAGCCGCCCCGTGACGCCCGGCTGCGATGGTTCCGCCCGCCGCAAGGACGGCACGGAGTTCCCGGTCGAGATCCGGCTCAGCCCGATCAGGTCCGAAACCGGCGACCTGGTCACCTGCATCGTGCGGGACATCACCAACCGCAAGCGGGCCGAGCGGGCGCTGCGCGAGTCGAGCCGGCAGATCTCGAACATCCTGGAAAGCATCACCGACGGGTTCTTCGCGCTGGACCGCGACTGGCGCTTCACGTACCTCAACGGCAAGGCCGAGCAATTCATCGGCCGGCGGCGCGAGGAGCTGATTGGCCGGAACGTTTGGGAGGAGCTCCCCGAACTGGCGGGCACGGTGTTCGAGACCCAGTGCCGCGAAGCCGCTGCTGAGAGCGTGCCGGTGGAGTTCACGGCTCCCTTTCCGGCACGCAAGATCTGGGCCGAGGTTCACGCCTACCCCTCGGAAAACGGCCTCTCGGTGTATTTCCAGGACGTCACGGCGCGCAAGCAGCTCGAAGAGCAGTTCCGCCAATCCCAAAAGCTGGAGGCGTTAGGACGGCTGGCGGGCGGCGTGGCGCACGACTTCAACAACCTTCTGACCATCATTGGCGGTTACGGCCAGATGGTGTTCGACGGCCTGGAAGCCCGCGACCCGCTGCGGAAGGATATGGAAGCGGTGGTGGAAGCCGCTAACCGCGCTTCCGCTCTCACGCGGCAGCTTCTGGCGTTCAGCCGGCGGCAGATGGTTCAGCCCAAGGTGCTCGATTTGAACCGCCTGGTCTCGAAGATTGGCAAGATGCTGCGCCGCGTGATCGGCGAGGACATCGAGCTGCGGCTGGGGCTGGCGCCGGAAGCGGCGCGGGTGAAAGCCGACCCGAGCCAGCTCGAGCAGGTGCTCATGAATCTGGCGCTGAACGCGCGGGATGCCATGCCCACGGGCGGCAGATTGAGCGTCGCGACCGCAACCGCGGTACTGGAAGCGCATCCGGCCGGCGTGCCTCCGGACCTGGCCGCCGGGACTTACGTAGTGCTTTCGGTCACGGACACCGGGACCGGGATGGATGCCGAGGTCCGGAGTCAACTCTTCGAACCGTTCTTCACCACCAAAGCGAAGGGCAAAGGGACCGGCCTGGGGCTGGCCACCGTGTACGGCGTGGTGAAGCAGAGCGGCGGCGACATCCTGGTGGAGACCGAACTGGGAAAGGGCACGACGTTCCGGATCTACCTGCCGCGGGTCGAGCGCGCGCTGAGGCCCGTGCGGCACGAGGTGGGCGCGCGGGCGCCCCGAAGAGGCACCGAGACCATCCTGCTGGTGGAGGACGAGGTGGAGGTACGCAAGCTCGCGTGCGAGATGCTGCTGTCGCAGGGCTACCGGGTGCTGGAGGCCAGCGATGGACCGGAGGCCCTTCGCGTCTGGGAGGCCAACCGCGACTCGATCGACCTGCTGATCACTGACGTGATCATGCCGCTGATGAGCGGGGCGCAGTTGGCCGAGACGCTGATGGCGATGCAGCCGGACCTGAAGGTGCTCTATATCTCGGGTTACACCGACGAGGTCATCGCGCGCCACGGAGTCCTGGGAGCTGAAACCCAACTATTGCAGAAACCGTTCTCGCGGAAGGCCCTCGGATCGAAGATCCGCAAGCTGCTGGACACTGGCGAGACTCCGGCAGGGAAGATCCGCGCGGGGGGCGCCGGCCGCTCCCATCAGTGACACGGAGGCGCCGGCGCGACGGGAACAACCGTGCCGGAACCGGCGCGGCCGTGGAACCAGTGTAGTGCGGCGCAAGTAAGAGCATGTATGCAGCCTCCCGCCCAAGCGGCTTCTTGTGGCGCACGCACTCCTGCGTGCCGCGTCGAGACTCTTCTCGACGCCAGGGTGTCGGCACGAGTGCCGACACGGCAGGCTGAAGCCCGCGCCACGAGTCTGCGAATAACCGTCAATCGGCATGCGGCACTACACTAGGAATCGGGAAAGGAGGGTTATGAGGAGCAGACTCATCCTGGTGGCGTCCCTGCTGAGCGGGACGGTGCTGCACGCGCAGAGCGAATGGGAGAACCCGGTCAAGAAGACGCTGCGCGAGGGCAAGCCGGTGATCGGGCTGACGGTTACGGTCCCCAGCGCGGAGGTGGCCTTGGAGGCCGCCAGGCTGGGGTTCGACTTCGTGTGGATCGAGATGGAGCACAGCGCCATCACGCTGGAGACGGCGCGGAACATGGTTCTGGCCACGCAGGGCACCTCGACGGCGCCCTTCATCCGGGTGCCGGTGAACGAGCTGTGGACCGCCAAGCGGGCGCTCGACGTGGGGGCGCTGGGCGTGATCTTTCCATTCACCTCGACGCCGGAATTGGCGCGGCAGGCGGTGGCGGCGTGCAAGTACCCCCCGCTGGGACTGCGCGGGGCGGGGCCGGGATTGGCGACTCTGCGCTGGCCGGCGCCGGGGGGCTACGCGGATTTCGCGGACAAGAACGCGATGGTGGTCATCATCATCGAGCAGAAGCAGGCCGTGGAGAACATCGACGCGATCCTTGCCGTGCCGGGGATCGACGTGGTGTTTATCGGACCGTTCGACCTCTCGCACTCCTATGGTTTCCGCGGCAAGCAGACGCCCGAGGTGAAGGAGGCCATGGCGAAGGTGGTGGCGGCGGCCAAACGGCGGAACATCCCGGTGGGGCGAACGGCGGGGGCCGCCGACATCGGCGAGTACATCAAAGAGGGCTTCCGGTTCTTCCAGGCGTCGAGCGAGCTGGGGATGATGGCCGCGGGGGCGCGTCCGGTGCTGGAGGCGGCGGGGAAGACCGGCGAGGCGCCCAAAGCGCGGCCCATGTACTGACAACCATATTCACAAGGAGCGATGAGAATGAGGACGAGGTTTCGCCTGGCGCTGCCTGTGCTGACGACGGGGATTCTGCTGGCGGCGGAGGCCAAGAAGGTCGTGATCACCAGTCCGGGACCCTACTACTCGCTGCTCGGCCGGGCCGAAATCGCGGAGTTGCGCGCCGCGGCGCCGGGCATCAACCTGGTTCCGTTCGACAAAGACCGCCTGATGTCCGAACTGGTGGACGCCGACGGCGTCATCGGGAACATCACTCCGGAGATGATCCGCGCCGCGAAGAAACTGAAGTGGGTACAGGTTGGATCGGCGGGCGTGGAGCAGTATCTTACTCCGGAGTTGAAGAACAGCAAGATCACGTTGACCAACTGCAAGATCTTACAGGGGCCTGAGATCGCGGACCACGCGTTCGCCCTGCTGCTGGCGCTCACGCGGCAGTTGAACCGCAGCATTGCGCGGCGACCGTCGGAGGAGTGGACGCCGCGGGCCTACGCGCCCATCGAGCTGCAAGGCAAGACGGCGGTGGTGGCCGGGGTGGGCGGCATCGGGACCCAGATCGCGGTGCGGGCGCAGGCGTTCGGGATGCGGGTGATTGGGGTGGATCCGCGCGACATGCCCTACGTGCCGTATCTCCAGAAGTCGGTCCCGCCCGACCGGCTGGAGGCGGTGCTGCCGGAGGCGGACGTGGTTTTCGTCGCGGCGCCGCACACCGCGCAGTCCGAGAAGATGTTCGGCGCGAAACAGTTCGGGCGGATGAAGCAGGGCAGCTACTTCATCGCGGTCTCGCGCGGCAAGCTGTACGATGCCGTTGCGCTGGCGAATGCGCTCCAGAGCGGGCACTTGGCGGGAGCGGGCCTGGATGTCACCGATCCGGAGCCGCTGCCCAAGGGGCACCCGCTGTGGAAGCTCGAGAACGTGATCCTCACGCCGCACATCGCGGGCCGCTCGGATGGAGAGCATGCGCGTTACCTCGCGCTCTACAAAGAGAATCTGCGCCGCTTCGCGGCCGGCGAGCCGCTGCTGAACGTGGTGGACAAGGAGAAGGGCTACTGAGGGCCACAGCCTGCTAGAATCGTGAGCAGTCCGGAGGATCTATGCGAATGCCGTTCGGGGTTTCCCGCGTTGCGATTTGCGTTGCGTGCCTGTTTCTATTCGCCGGAATCGTCTCGGCCGGCGAAAAGAAGCTGATGCACTGCTTCTATTTCACCGCCGTCGAGAGCGCCACCGACGCCGACTGGCAGGCCTTCTTCAAGGCCACCGACGAATTGCCCAACAAGATTCCGGGGGTGAGCCGGGTGTGGTACGGCAAACTCTCCCGCCCGCTGACGATGCTCGCCACCGCGGACGCTGAGACCAGAAAGAAACTGGCCGCCGACGGGACTGCAACTGGCCCGATCACGCGGGTGGTCCGCCAGTTCGGCGTGTGCATGGAGATGGCCGACGAGGCCGCACTGAAAACCTATGGCGCCCACCCGTACCACCAGGAGTGGGAAGCCGCCTATTTCAAGGTCCGGCAGTACGGAACCAACACCGTGGACTTCATGGGCAAGTAGCGCTGTCCCCGAATCAGGCGAAGGGGTGCGGGCCGTCGTTGTACCATTTGGCGAATAGCGAGAGCGATTCCGACACGGCATCGAGAAGGTCGGAGTCGGCGGTGACCTCCGCTCCGATGCTATTGGCGAGACGCAGACAGAACTGGTCGGAGACGATCTTCACCCACGGAGAGGCTCCGTAGGGGCGGAATCCGATGAGCGTGGGTTTCGGCCCGCCCAGGGCGATCAAGCGGCGCCCGACGATCGCTCCGCTGCGATCCCGGATATAGAGGACCCGCTTGTTCACCTCGACGGCGTTGGCCACTGTCGAGAAGGCGTAGGAACCGCCAGCGCTTAGGCAGGTCGAGAACAGGTTGCCCATCTGGAGCACGCGAAGGGGATTGGTTTCCAAATACACCGTCCACACGGCGCCTTCGATTTCATGGATCTCCTCGCGCTCGCCGAGCCAAATGGCGGTGTTCACGCCGGCGGCGTCCATGCGTGCGATCCAGGCGGCGTTGGCGGGGTGCTTGCGAATCCAGTCGCGATTGCCGCGCGCCTCTTCGGCGAGCAGCGTTTTCAGAATCCGGCGATTGGCGCGCAGGCCCGCATAGAGGTGCAGCGCGTTCTCCCAATCGGGACCGTCGAGGTTGGGCGGCAAGCCGAGCCTCTCCCAGTGGCCCGAGATCACCTGACGCAGGCCGGCCTCGAGGGCGGCCAGCTTCGCCGAGCCCAGTTCCTTCCGGCAGGCGCGCTCGACCTTTCGGGCGCTTACGACCGCATCCTGGGCCTCCAGGCGCCTGAGCCGCGGCTGCGCCGCCATGGGAAGCGCACCGCTCCGCTCGAGCCCCCGCAAGGTCTCGAGTTCCCTCCGCCGCGCCTCTGAGTATCCCAGCAGCGCGGTAATCGTCTTGGGCAGAGGTTCTGGTTCTCCCGCCAGGGTGCGATACGCGGCTACCAGCGAGAGGCCCGAGCCCGCCGCGGGAGCTTGCCAGGCGGACAGCCACTGCTCGATGGCGATGCGCGATTGCAGTCGCAGGGCGAGATCCAGCCGCGCCAGGATCTTCCAGGCCCGCCCCGCCAGGTAGCGGCTCCCAGCGCACTCGGACAGGAATTGCCGCGCATCCGGGAACGCGCGGAGGAACTTCCAGCCTTTCGACGGATCGCCAGGACCTTCGCACTTGGCGGAGAGCTCCAGCAATCTGAGGAACGCCTCATCGTCGTTGGGGGACAACTCGGCGGAGAGCTCGAAGTCGGCCCAGTCGAAGCGGGCGGGGTCGCTCAGCACGGAGCGCACCAGCGTCCGCACGCGGGCTTCGCCGCTGTGCTTCTCGCGGAGGCGGAGCACGTCGAACAGGAGGAGCCACTCGCGGCGGGAGCGGGAGGCGGATGCCAACAGCTCTTCGCAAATCCAGGGGTGACGCTCGAGCAACCCTTGGCGGACGGCGGCCTGTTTGGGCGCCACCACGTCCGTCACTCCCCAGAGCACGTCATCCAGAAGCCGCAAGGCCTGCCCGGCATGTTCGGGCGGCACGGTATCGAGCCAGTCCAGAAGACGACGAACGAGGGTGCGGCTGGTCAACTTCAGCAGGTTGGGCCACAGGAATGGCAGATCCTGCTCGGCATTCAGGGCCAGCCATTTTTCGGGGAGCGCGAAGAGCGCGTGCAGGGCGGCGGGGCCGCGACGCGCCACGTGCGTAGCTTCGCTAAAGAGGCGGTGAGTGAAAAGCCGGCGCCGCTCGTCCGCGCTCAGGTCCTCCAGCCTCCCCAGGATTCCACTCGAGGCGACGAAGGCGTCCCAGTCGCTGCCGGCGCCGGCCAACAACTCCGGACCGCGTTCGGCCAAGCTTTCCAGCAGGGCCTCGACGTTGGCTCTCACCCACCCGGTCTCGCCCAGCCAGGATTGAAGCGAGGCGACGGCGGTCTCGAGCGCGGCGCCTTTCTTGCGAAACACCTGGGCGCAGGCGCTCAGCCAAGCCAGCGCGTAGGCAACGGCGGCCGGCGGATCGGCGAACGCGCTGGCGCGCCCCACCAGGCCGGCAAACACTCTTCCGGCGTCTCTGGGGAGGGGATAGAAGGGGATGAGGGAGGCGGGTTGTCCGGATGCCCAGGCATATTCCGCCGCGGCCGCGTCCGGGATCGCCTTGGGAAGCGCCAGCCCGGGAGCCGGCTCCGCCGAGATGGCCTTCAGCCGCTGCTCGAGCTTCTGGCGCCAGGCCGCGAGATCGCCCACGCGAGGGGGCAGTTCCTTGGGATATTTTCGAGCCGCCCCGAGCGCGGACAGGGTATCGGCGATGAGCGGGCGCGAGACCGCCGCAATTTCGGGGACGGTGGGATTGAGAGCGTTGTATTCCAGCCGCACCGCGTATCGCTCCGCAGGCAGCCGCGACAACTTTTCCGCGATCAGGCAGGCAGCGGGGCGATAGACGATTTCCCGGGGCCACGGAGGGTGCGTGAAGGAGCCCGGCCAGTCCACCAGCGGCCAGGCGAGCCAGGCGGTGCGCCGCTCGATATCGGCGGCGCCGGCGCGCCGTTCTCCTTTGCTGAAGCCCGGGCGCCGCCGCGCTTCGTACTCCCCGCTAGGACGCATGAGCCCGAAGGCGTGAAAGAATGCCCACACCGGCATTCTTTCACAGGTTGTGCGCGAATTGCTTAGGCACGGCCGGAATGATATAAGCGTTCAGTTGAACGTCGCTGCGCTCAAGGCCCGCTCGTCGGTGGCCGGCCCTGGCCGGCGCTTCGTTTTGTGGGTGCAGGGTTGCTCTCTGCGTTGCCCAGGGTGCGTGAACCCGGAGTTTCAGCCGTTTGTTCCGCGCGTGATTCGTTCGGCGGATTGGCTTGCCGTTCTGCGTGTGGTACGTGTCGGACCGCGGGCACAAGCGGGGGACTCGGCTCCTCATGGCCGGGGTGGCGGTCTTGGCGGTCGTGTTGTCGCTTCGCACGGGATCCAGAATGGGCCTGATCGCGATGGGGGTAAGGCTGTTGGTGGCCATGGTGGTCATGCGAGGCCGAGCGCGGCTGTGCCTGATGGTGGGGACACCAGTGGCGGCGTTCGTCGTCCTGACTTTCCTCCCACAGGAGATGCAGGAACGGTACCAGACCATGGTCTCCGACAACGACGTGGTAGAGAGCGACGACATAGCGGCGGCGGTGGCATCGACCGAGGGCCGCTGGCAATTGCTGCTGAAAAGCCTTGAGGTTACGGCGCGCCACCCAGTTTTCGGGGCCGGTCCCGGCAATTTCTCGAACACGGATGCCGCGAAGCAAGGATACTCGGCATCGCATAACGCGTACACGCAGATGTCGAGTGAATGTGGCATCGCCGGCGGGGCGATGTTTGCCGGGTTGGTGTTGTACTGTCTGGGGCGCGCCAACCAGTTGCGAAAGGTGGCGCGGCAGGTTCCGGCTTGGCGCGCGTACTACCTGATGGCGCTCTGCCTGCTGCTGTCGGGTGTGGCGTACAGCGTGTGCGCGGTCTTTGGCAGTGTGGCGTACGGTATCCACCGGCCAGTGCTGGCTGGGCTGGTGCTCTCGCTGGAGCGCGCTTTCGCCCGGCTGTCTGTCAGCGAGACTGGGCCGACACCGCATGCCTGACGACGCAGCCGCGGCAGGAACGGGGGGAGCGCGCCAAGGGACGGCCGACCGCTCTAAGGTTGCGCCCCTGCTGCCTAGCCGCATCCCGTCGCTGGATGGGCTGCGCGGCGCGTCGATTCTCCTGGTGGTGGTGGGCCACATGGCGGCGACGCGGAACTTCCCGTTCGCCGGGTACTTCAGCCACGTTCTGGGGCACTTCGGCAACTTCGGGGTCAGGTTCTTCTTCGTCAACTCGCGCTTTCTGATCACGACCCTGCTGTTGAATGAGCATGACAAGACGGGCCGGATTTCACTGCGGGCATTCTATCTACGGAGAACGCTACGCATTCCCCCTGCCTTCTGGGTATGTTGGGCAGCGATCGCGATACATGCAATCACGGGCGCCGTGGTGCTCTGCCGGGGCGACTTGCTTCACGCGGCCACCCATACGATGAACTACCATCATGTCCGCGCGCGGCAGCTCAATCACATTTGGTCGCTCGCGGTCGAGGAGCAGTTTTACCTGCTGTGGCCGACATTGCTCTATCTCTTTGGCCCGACGCGTTCCATTCGGGCTGCCGCGGGCGTGATTCTCGCCGTGCCGCTGGTCCGCCTCTGGATGTGGTACGGGCCTCTGGCGTAGACCAGCCCGTCGGTCCGGCTGAGCGCGATCATGCGCGAGTTCCAGGCGGTTGCCGACGTGCTTGCGACCGGCTGCGTGATGGCGGGCGCGTACAACTGGCTCGGAAAGAGGCCTTGGTACATGAACCTGCACCGGTCTCGGGGATTTCTGGGGCTGCCGGCCGCATTACTGCGGATCAGCGCCGGAGTGTATTTCCTGCGGCCGGTTGTCTTCTACACGGCTGGCCAGACGTGTGCCACCATCGGTGTCGCGCTGATCATCGATCACTTTGTTCGTTTCCCAGCAGGCCTGCTGGGAAGGCTGCTCAATTCCCAGTTTCTGAGGGCGGTGGGAATCCTGAGCTACTCACTGTACCTGTGGCAGGAGCTGTTCCTCGACTCGTTCTCGCCTTCTGTGTTCACCTCATTTCCGCAGAACCTGATCCTGACTGGAGCGGCGGCCGTCGGTTCCTGTTAGCTGGTGGAAAGGCCGGCTTTGCGTCTGAAATCACGGTTCGAGGACGCGCGGAGACGGAGGCTGGAACACGCCGCTGAGATCATTGCGGGCGCCACTGAGCGCTGAGCATCCGGTGACCGTCCGGTTGGCCGCCGCTTTCCGGTCACCGGTGTCCCAGCGACGGGCCAATCCAGATTGTTCTTTATTCTGAATTGCATACGAGCAGGTTCCTAATTCTTGCCCACCTGACATCGACGGAGCGCATGCTAACATTGGGGCGGTTGAACCGGCGCCCAAGCGCCGGGACAGGCCGGTCAAAGGTCCCGGCCGATGACTCGCGGGGCTGGGGCTCAGGGCCGACAAGGCACAAGGAGAGAGCGGGGATGAAGACACCGATTGGAAGGGCAAGCATTCTGCTGGTGGTGAGCGGGCTGTGGCTGGCCGCCCAGACCACCATTAACGGTGGCAGGGTTATCTCGGGCAACTGGGACGCTGGGAACGCTGCGTCGACCAGACCAGTCAGGACGGGTACGGGTCTGCCGGCGAACTGCAACGTCGGGGAGCAGTTCTTTCGAACGGACGCGGCGGCGGGCCAGAATCTGTACTTCTGCACGGCTGCCAATATCTGGACGCAAATGCCCGCCGGCGGCGCCGGAGCACCAAGCGGACCTGCCGCCGGGGATCTTTCGGAGTCCTATCCGAACCCCACCGTGGCCAAGATCAACGGAACCTCGGTCCCCACGAACTCAGCAGCCAATCAAACGCTGGTAACTACAGCGTCTGCAACGAGCTCGTGGGTCGCCCTGGCCGACTGCGTATCAAACGGCGGAGTGCTTCAGTACGCCACGTCGACACACACGTTTTCGTGCCACTCCCTGGCCTCCGCGGACATGCCTCCCAGCGTGGTGCAAGGCGCCCCCTCCCTCACCACCCCCGGCGCAATCCCGAAAGTCTCTCCGGCCGGGACGCTGGCGGAGTCGGCGATCTCGGACGACGGCGCGGATACCGTGACGGTGACGGGGAGGTCCGTAGCTGTTGGGACCACGCTGCCCGCTGGTGCGCCTATTGGAACCATCGGAGCGAGCGTGATCTACTCGCCCAACGGCGCGCTCAATGTCATGGGGTTCGGAGCCTCTGGCTCAACCACCGCGACTACTACGGTGGGCACCACTACGGCTCCCGCTACCTCCGTGACGCTGACCAGTGCCACCACATACGCCAAGGGTCAAGGCATTACTATTGCTGGGGCTGGCCCTGCCGGTGCATTGTATCTTGGCACAATCTCGAATGTTGCTGGGGCGGTGTTGACAATCACTCCGGCCACGAGCACGACCGTTGCGGGGGGAGCAGCGGTCAATCACGACGACCTTGCTGCAATTCACGCGGCTATCGCTGCCTTGCCCACGAATGGAGGCGGCGTCTACTTCCCTCCAGGAACGTACAACCACGCCACCCCAGTCCTCCTGCATCGGGGCAATGTCGAGTTGGTCGGTGCCGGAATTGGGGCGAGCACCGTATACAACGCGGGTACGGGCGTTGGTATCGATGTCGCCGGGGGTTCCACGTATAACAACGTCATCCGTGATATCTCGGTGATTGGTAACGCTGCGTCCAGTCATGGACTGGTCGCCGATAGCGCTACAGAGATCATCCTGAACAATGCTGAGTTTTCAAACAACGGAGGATACGGTCTCTATTTCACCAACTCTTTCTCGGCACGAATACTGCATTGCATTATCCTGAACAATGTGCTCGGAGGCGTCTACGAGGGAGCGGGGAGCAACGGCAACGTAATAAGAGACAGCAGGATAGCTGGCAACGGTACATTTGGTGGCATCCAGGCTCAATCATTTTCTGACCTAGTGATTGTTGGGAACGTGCTTGAGTCCCAATACTACGGGGTTACCGCTGTTGGCGGGTCGGCCTTGACTTTCGATGGAAACTATTGTGAATCCAATTCGCAGTTCTGTATTGAACTTGGGTCGGGAGCTTACCTGCATGGCGGATCAGTAAGAAATAACTACATTAACTGTAGCGGTGCAATCTATGGCATAAGTGCGTACTTGAACGTTACCGGCGTTCAGATCAGTGGAAATTACTTTGTGGGGTGCACAGTAGCGGATATTATCTTTTATGCTGGGACGTCCACCAATTACGGTAACATTGTAGGTCCGAACTCTTTTGCCACTACACCCGTTGTTACTGGGAAGTTCTTAGGCAACTTTGTAATGTCTCCTGACGGCAGAATATCGGCGGCACCAGGAGGCGCTGTAGCGGCCTGTCACAACTACACCCTCGCTTGCACGTCGGGAGCATGCACCTCGGACGGCACTCCGGTGACGATTACCGGTGCCTCGCCGTTTCGGTTCACCATCCAGACAGGTGTCCTTCCAGCAGGAGCGCTGGTGACATGGGCTTCCGTCGATCATGCAAGCACATGGACTACGGTTGCAGGCACCATCACGGGTCTGACGCTTTCGGTGGGAGCGACTACCGGAACACAAGACACGTACTACACAGCATCGCAGAATCTGTTTGCCGCGACCGGAAACACCGAGGGAAGCGGGTTCCCTAAACGGCCAAACGGGACGGGAGCGGATTTGGTTAAAGGCGTGCTTGTGGGCACATTTTCTAGTGGCAACTTTACGGGTCAAGACCTCACCGGAACGGCCAATATCCACGTTTGTTGGGTGCAGCCGTAATGTGAACGGGAGACTGTGCATGGGTGCGGCATACGGCGGGGTGGTAGCGAGGAAGTGGAGGAGCAGATGAAGATTCGAGCGTTGCTTGGAATGCTTGCGCTCTGCGTTGTCGGAGCGGATGTGGCCACTTGCGCGATCACGGATGTCCGCGTGACGGGAGTGACCAGCACCCAGGCAGTCATTGCCTGCACCGCTCCCAACCTGTCGGCCTGTACGGTTGAGGTGTACGACGGGAGCGGGTACCGATTCGCCGGACTCAGGGTCACGGCGGCTACGAATGCTCCGCCAATCGGGATTACCACTGACGCGCAGCACACACTGGCGACGGGAGATAAGGTGTACATCACCGGCGTGGGCGGCAACACCGCTGCTACAGAACAGCGGCCTCGCGTATTTCACGTCGAATCCCAACCCCGCCCAACACTTCGGCATCACTCCGGAGACCGGCCGCTACGCGACCCTCCGCGCCGCCGGCCGCTATGCGGAGGATCGTAGTGTGTTGACGGCGAAATCGCGCCGCGCTTCGTAGGACGCGATGGCGGTTTCCTGATCGAGGATGTAGCCCAGTTCGTCGGCTCCGTTCAGCAGGCAGTGCTTGGCGAAGGCGTCCACCGGGAATTCCACTGCGCGGCCATCCGGCATCGTGAGCGTCTGCGCGGCCAGATCGATGCTGACGGTGGCCTCGGGCGGCAATGCGAACAGCCCGGCGTGAATCTCGCGCGACACCGCGACCGGCAGCAGCGAATTCTTGAGCGCGTTCTGGCGAAAGATGTCCGCGAACGAGGTGCTCACCACCGCGCGAAACCCGAACTGGGTGAGCGCCCAGGGCGCGTGCTCGCGCGAGCTGCCGCAGCCGAAGTTGCCGCCCACGAGCAGGATCCCGGCGCCCTGCGCGCGCGGCTGATTCAGGATGAAATCCGGCTTGGGCCGGCCCTCGGCGTCGTAGCGCCAATCGCAGAAGAGCTGGTCGCCGAGTCCCTCCTTCGAAATGGTCTTCAGAAAGCGCGCCGGGATGATCTGGTCGGTGTCGATATTGTCGATGGGCAGCGGAAGCAGGCGGCTCTCGAACTTGGTGAAGGGTTGCATATTCAGGTCCCCGGACAGGGCTGGAGCCCTATCATGACAGTGTCCTCACGTCGGTGACCACGCCGGTGACCGCGGCGGCGGCGGCGGTCAGCGGGCTGGCCAGGAAGGTGCGGCCGCCCGGTCCCTGGCGGCCTTCGAAGTTGCGGTTGCTGGTCGAGACGCAGTATTCGCCCGGCTCCAACCGGTCGTCGTTCATGGCCAGGCACATCGAGCAGCCCGCTTCGCGCCACTCGGCGCCGGCGGCGCGGAAGATCCGGTCCAGCCCTTCAGCCTCGGCCAGGCGCTTCACCTCGTTCGACCCCGGCACGATCAGCGCGCGCACGTGCGGGCTCACCTTGCGGCCGTCGAGCACCGAGGCGGCTGCGCGCAGGTCCGCCAGGCGGCCGTTGGTGCAGCTCCCCACGAACACCACATCGACCGGATGACCCAGCAGCGGCTTGCCGCCTTCGAGATTCATGTACCGCAGCGCTTTGCGGACGCTTTCGCGTTCCATGGGGTCGGCGATCCCCGCGGGGTCGGGGACCGCGGCGGTGATGGGGATTCCCATCCCCGGGCTGGTGCCGAAAGTGATCATCGGCTCCAGTTCGCCCGCGTCGATTCCCACCTGCCTGTCGTAGGTTGCGCCCTCGTCGCTGGGGAGTTGCTTCCACCGCGCGATGGCGCGGTCCCAATCCGCTCCGTGAGGAGCGTAAGGACGGCCGTACATGTACTCGAACGTGATGCCGTCCGGGGCGATCAGCCCGGCGCGGGCGCCCGCTTCGATCGACATATTGGTGACGGTCATGCGCTCGTCCATCGAGAGCGCGCGGATCGTCGAGCCGCGGTACTCGAACACGCAGCCCGTACCGCCCCCGGTGCCGATCCTAGCGATCAGCGCCAGGATGACGTCCTTGGCCGCGACGCCGGGGCCCAGAGTGCCGGACACCTCGACGCGGAAGGTCTTCGGCCTGCGCTGGAGCAGGCACTGGGTGGCAAGCACTTGCTCCACCTCGCTGGTGCCGATGCCAAACGCCAGCGCGCCCAACGCGCCGTGGGTGGCCGTGTGGCTGTCGCCGCAGACGATCGTCATGCCGGGCTGGGTGAGGCCCAGTTCCGGGCCGATGACGTGTACGATGCCCTGCCGCTGGATCGAGAGGCTGTAGCACGTGAGCCCGAATTCCAGGCAGTTCGCCTCGAGTTGCGCGATCTGTTTGGCCGAGGTCTCGTTCAGGATCGGCAGCGAGCGGTCGATCGTGGGAACGTTGTGATCGGCCGTGGCCAGCGTATGTTCGGGGCGGCGCACCTTCAGGCCGCGGCTGCGGAGGCCCTCGAACGCCTGCGGCGACGTGACCTCGTGGACCAGGTGCAGGTCGATGTAGAGCAGAGTCGGAGCGCTGGGGTTTTCCGCGACCACGTGCGCGTCCCATACTTTTTCGACAATCGTGCGAGGATGATTCATAGAGAACCTCATTGACGATTTACGATTTCATCATTGACGAATGTTGTGTCCCCCCGCGCGGGCAATCGTCAATGCGAAAATCCTCAATCGTCAATTCCCTAAGCTTCCAATTATCGCCTCCCCCACCTCGCTGGTGGTGGCCGGCGGACCGGCGGGGCGGAGGTCGGCGGTGACCCGGCCGCTGTCGAGCACCTTCTCGATGGCGGCGTAGACGGACGCGGCCTCCTCCTTGAGACCAAACGTGTATTCGAGCATGGCGGCTACCGAGCCGATGGCCCCCAGAGGATTGGCCTTGTTCTGCCCGGCGATGTCGGGGGCCGAGCCGTGCACCGGCTCGTACAGCCCGTGCTCGTCGCCCAGCGACGCCGAGGGAAGCATGCCGATCGATCCCGCCAGTACCGCGCCCTCGTCGCTCAGGATGTCGCCGAATAGGTTCTCGGTCAGCACGATGTCGAACCGCCGCGGGTTGAGGATCAACTGCATCGCGCAGTTGTCCACCAGCAGGTGGTCGAGCGCCACGTCGGGATACTGGCCCGCGATTTCGATCACCACCTTCCGCCAGAGCTGCGAGTTCTCGAGCACGTTCGACTTGTCGACGCTGGTGACCTTGCGGCGCCGGTTGCGCGCCAGTTCGAAGGCCTTCCGCGCGATGCGCTCGATCTCGGCGCGAGTGTAGACCATGGTGTTGACCGCCGTGTCGCCGCTGATCCCCCGCGGCGTCCCGTAGTAAATGCCGCCGGTCAGCTCCCGAACGATGATCATATCCACTCCCTCGACCAGCGCGTTCTTCAGCGGCGAGGAATCCAGCAGAGCCCGATAGGCTCGCACCGGCCGCAGATTGGCGTACACGCCCAGCGCCTTGCGCAGGCCGAGCAGTCCCGCTTCGGGGCGCTGGCTCGGCGGCATTTGGTCGAACTCCGGCAGGCCGACCGAGCCCATCAGCGTGGCGTCGGCCTCGAGCGCCAGCCGCAGCGTCTCTTCCGGCAGCGGGTTGCCGGTCTCGTGGATGGCGACGCCGCCCAGCAGCCCCTCAGTCAATCTCAGCGCGTGACCGTGTTTCCGAGCCACGTGCCCGAGCACGCGGACGGCCTCGCGGGTGACTTCGACGCCGATGCCGTCTCCAGGGAGAGCGAGTACGTTGAGTTTCATCGTGGAGAAACCAGTATAGCCAGTGTCGCCTCTAGCGGCTACGGGCTACGAGCTACGAGCTACGGGCTGATTACTCTGCCGCGGCGACGCTCGCCTTCCGCTCTTCGAGGATCGCGACAATCTCCTCGTTGAGGACGCCCTTCTTGCGGTCCGCGATGGCGATGAAGCGCTGGTAAACGGCATCCAGCTCTTCTTTCGAGAGCGCGTAGCCGAGGACCTGGCAGCGCTGGTTGAGCGCGTGCCGGCCGCTGTGCTTGCCCAGGATCAGCTTGCTCTCCGGCACCCCGACCGACTTGGGGTCCATGATCTCGTAGGTGGTCCGCTCCTTGAGGAAGCCGTCCTGGTGGATGCCCGCCTCGTGTGCGAACGCATTGCCGCCGACGATGGCCTTGTTGGGCTGCGGGCCGAACGCGATCAGGCTGGCCAGCAACTGGCTGGCCGCGTGCAGATGCTCCGTGACGATGCCGGTTTCAAACGGCAGGAGGTCGCGCCTGGTCTTGAAAGCCATCACCGCTTCCTCCAGCGCGCAGTTGCCCGCCCGCTCCCCGATGCCGTTGATCGTGCACTCCACCTGCCGCGCGCCCGCCAGCACGCCCGCCAGCGAATTGGCCGTGGCCAGGCCGAGATCGTTATGGCAGTGCACGCTGACGATGGCCGCCTCGCCCAGCGCCTGTACTACACGCCGGATGAAGGCGCCGAACTCCTCGGGCATCGAGTAGCCCACCGTGTCCGGCAGGTTCACCGTGCGGGCCCCGGCCTCGACCGTCGCTTTCGAAATCTCCACCAGGTACTCGGGGTCCGTACGGGTGGCGTCCTCCGCGGAAAACTCGACGTCCTCGGCGTAGCGGCGCGACAGTTCGACGGCCGCTACCGCCTGGTCGAGGACCTCCTGGCGGCTCTTGTGGAGCTTGTACTTGAGGTGGATATCGCTGGTTGCGATAAACGTGTGTATCCGAGGACGCTTGGCGTGTTCCAAAGCGCGGGCGGCCCGTTCGACATCCAGCGTGCAGGCCCTGGCGAGTGCCGCCACCTGCACCCACGGGAACTCGCGGCTCACCGCATCGACGGCTTGGTAGTCGCCCTCCGATGCGATCGGGAACCCGGCCTCGAGGATGTCGACGCCGAGCTCCACCAACTGGTGAGCCATTCGGACTTTCTCCGGAACCGTCATGCTGCAACCGGGAGATTGTTCGCCGTCCCGGAGAGTCGTGTCGAAAATGTATACGCGATTGTTCATGAGTTTCCGCCCGCGCTTTGGGGGATCTGGCCCGCGGCCGGCCTGTTTCTCCGGCAACGGGCTTAGGACGATTATGCCCCACGGGTCCGGATTTGGCAAATTGATAATTTAGTGGTTGCACATAAGCAACATTCATGATATAAGGGGAATTTATGGAGCTCTACCTTCTCGAGACCTTTCTCACCGTCGCCGCCGAGAAGAGTTTCTCGCGGGCGGCGGAGAAGCTGCTGCGAACGCAGCCCGCGGTCTCCCTGGCCATCCAGCGGCTGGAAAACGAGCTCGGCGCCAGGCTGATCGACCGCAGCGGCAGGCAACTGCTGCTGACCGACGCGGGGCGCATCGTGGCCGAGCACGCACGGCGCTTCGAAAACCTGGCGCACGACCTGGAGAACGCCCTGGCGGAGCTGAAGGACAACGCCGCCGGCCGGCTGGTCATCGGGGCCAACGAATCCACCGCGCTTTACTTGCTCCAGCATATCGAGCAGTACCGCCGCCACTATCCGAAGGTGAAGGTGCAGGTGCGGCGGAGCCTGTCGAGCAGGGTGCCGGCCCAATTGATCGACGGCGACTTGGAGCTGGGCGTGATCAGCTACGACCCGCAGGACGAGCGGCTCATATCAACCGTGATCTACACCGATCACCTGGCCTTCGTCGTCTCTCCGAAGCACCGCTTCGCCAGGCGCAAGCCGGTTTCCATCACCGAGCTGGGGATGGAGACCTTCATCGCGCACAACGTGGTATCGCCTTACCGCGACACCGTGCTGCGGGAGTTCCAGCGGCACAAGGTGACGCTGAACATGGACGTCGAGATGCCCACCGTCGAGACCATCCGGCGCATGGTGCAGCGCGACGAGGGCGTGGCGTTCCTGCCGCGGATGTGCGTGGAGCAGGAGATCCGGCAGAAGCTGCTGTGCGAAGTGGAGGTGAAGGAACTGCGCGTGGAGCGGAAGATCCGGCTGGTGCATCCGGCGCGTCGCCTGCTGAGCCACGCGGCCCGTGCCTTCCTCGAGCTGGTGAAAGCAGGCTGAGGTGGGGCAGACCATCGCCTTGTGTGGTCTGCCTTGGCCTGTCGGCTCAGCGCGACGCTTTGCACACGGTTCCAAGGCAGCGGATCGTGCCCTGCTGATCGGTGCGGAAGATCTGGGCGCCGAGCCGTTGGACCATCTCGAGCACGATCTCGTCGGGGTGGCCGAACTCGTTGCCGCGGCCACAGGAAATCACGATCGTCTGAGGCCGTACATCGCCCAGAACCCCGGAAGTGGTGCCGCTTTCCGAGCCGTGGTGGGCGGCCTTCAGGACGTTCGCACGGAGTTGGGAACGGTGGTATTTGAACAGGTCCTCCCAGCACTCCATTTCGCAGTCGCCCGGGAAAAGATACTGGGCCGTGGGATATGCGACTTTGAGCACTAGCGAGTGGTTGTTCACCGTGCTGTCGCGCGGGCGTAGCGGAAGAGATTCGGGGTGCAGCACGCTCAGAGTCAGCTTCCCAAGACGCTTCTCGGCGCCGGAGGTGATCGCTTCAAAGTGCTCGGCCCGCTCCAGCAACGGGCGGAACTGCGATTTGTAGTCCAGGCCGGAATACCAGATCTCGTGCACGGGAAAGGCATCCAGAATGGCGGCCAGGCCGCCCGTGTGGTCGGAGTGAGCATTGCTGAGGACGAGGAGATCGATGTCCTTGATGCCTTCGCCGCGCAGCAGCTCGGCGGTGCTTCCGTTGTGGCCGGTATCGATGACAATCGTCTCGTTCTCAGGGGTGCGGATCAGCGCGGCATCTGCCTGCCCGACGTCGAAGAAGGTAACCGAGAGGTCCTGGGGTGGCTGTGGCTTCCTGGCACAGGCGGCCAGCAAGACGGCCAGCGCGATCGGCGCAATTGCTCTTTTTCTCTGCATCGGCCTGAAGGAATTATAGCGTGCTGAGACACGCCGCTTTGGCGGCACTGGCTATGCCGGCGCCCGGGGCGGTTGCTGGCGCGAAAAACCGCGCGAGAATAGAAGTGTGAGCGAAGAGCGCGCCAGCCCCCCAGACCCCTCTCAGCCGCGCCGGCCGTCGGCGGCCCGAGCGGTCGTCGCCTGGGCGCGCGACCTGGCCCTCTCGGTGATCATCGCCTTCCTGGTGATCATCTTCATTTACCAGCCGGTGAAAGTCGAGGGGACCAGCATGATGCCCGGCCTGGTGGACCAGGAGCGCATCTTCGTTAACAAGTTCGTGTACCGCTTCGGGATCGGCTCGATCCAGCGCGGCGACCTGATCGTGTTCTGGTTTCCGGGCGACCAGTCGAAATCTTACATCAAGCGCGTGATCGGGCTTCCCGGCGACACCGTTTCCGTCGACCGGGGCGCCGTCATCCTGAACGGCCGGCCGCTCCAGGAGGACTACGTGCCCAGGGAATACAGCGACTACCTGTCGATGCCTGCGCGAACCGTGGACCCGGACAACTACTTCGTCCTCGGAGACCACCGCAACTCCTCCAACGACAGCCGCAACGGCTGGCTCGTGCCGCGAAGCTGCATCTATGGCAAAGCGGTGTTCGTCTACTGGCCGCTGGACAGATTGGGGCCGGTGAAATAGCGGCCTAGCAGCCCGACAATCACCAGAATGGCGCCGATGGCGATCAGCGTGCGCCCAAGCCCTTGCATATCGAACGGATCAGACGCTGTACATCCGCCCGCGGCGCAGGCCCAGCAGGATCGGCACCAGCCGGTGCGCAATCAGCTCGTGCAGCGTGAGCAATTCCTTGTTGGCGGCCGTCACCGCATCGGCGTCGTGCCGGTTCGCGGCGCCGCCGCCCGCCTTCGTCAATCGCTCGACCAGAGCTTGTTGCTGGTTGGGGGGGAACAGGGTTCATGCGTCTCTCTCTCCGATTCAGCCATCACACCAAGTCGCGGTTTTCCGTGGCGTAGGCTCTCAGCGTGCCGCGTCGAGACTCTTCTCGACGCCCTCGCCGTACTTCGGGTCGGCCTTGAAGAAATGTTGGATCTGGCGGAGTTGAATCTCTTTGGGGACGCTCTTCATGCCAGCGACAATGTTGTGAATGAGGCGCTGCTGCTCCTCGGGTTTCAAGAGGCGGAACAGGTCGCCCGCCTGGGTGTAGTCGTCGTTGCCTGCGCGGTGGTCGTAGCGCGCGGCGACGGCTTCCCCGAGGTCCCAAGCCGGGTCCTTGTAGCTCGGGTCCTCAACCGGCCCGCCGGAACTGTTCGGCTCGTAGTTCGGACCGATGCCGCCGTTTTCGTCGAAGCGCATCGCTCCATCCCGATGGTACGTGTGGACCGGGCACTTCGGCCGGTTAATGGGCAGCGCGTCGTAGTTGACGCCCAGCCGGTAACGGTGCGCGTCAGTATACGACAGAATGCGCGCCTGCAGCATCTTGTCCGGCGAGAAGCCCAGGCCCGGCACGACGTTGGCCGGCGCGAAGGCGGCCTGCTCGACCTCGGCGAAGTAGTTTTCCGGGTTGCGGTTCAGGGTCATGATGCCCACCTCGTGCAGGGGATACTCCTTGTGCGCCCAAACCTTGGTCAGATCGAAAGGATTGTAGCGGAACGTCCGGGCCTGCTCCTCGGTCATGATCTGCACGCACACGCGCCAGCGGGGGAAGTCCCCGCGCCCGATGGCCTCGAACAAGTCGCGTTGCGCGAAGTCCGGGTCCCGCCCCGCCATTTCGATGGCCTCTTCCCGGTTGAAGTTGCGGATCCCTTGCAGGCTCTTGAAGTGCCACTTCGACCACACGCGCTCGCCTTTGGAGTTAATCAGCGAGAAGGTGTGGCTGGAGAAGCCGTGCATGTGGCGGAAGCCCCAGGGCGTGCCGCGGTCCGAAAACAGAATCGTCACCTGGTGCAGCGATTCCGGAGACAGACTAAAGAAGTCCCACACCATGGTGGGCGACTTGAGGTTGGTTTGCGGATCGCGCTTCTGGGTGTGAATGAAGTCCGAGAACTTGAGCGGATCCCGAATGAAGAAAACGGGGGTGTTGTTGCCCACCAGGTCCCAGTTGCCTTCCTCGGTGTAGAACTTCAGCGCGAAGCCGCGGGGGTCGCGCTCGGTGTCCGCCGATCCTTTCTCGCCACCCACCGTCGAGAAGCGAGCGAACATCTCGGTTTTCTTGCGAACGCTCTCGAACAGTTTGGCCTTGGTCCAGCGGGTGATGTCCTGGGTGACCTCGAAGATTCCGTGCGCGCCGGAACCCTTGGCGTGTACCACGCGCTCCGGGATACGCTCCCGGTTGAAGTGGGCCATCTTCTCGATCAACAGGTAGTCCTGCATCAGCACCGGCCCGCGCGGGCCCGCGGTCAGTGAATTCTGGTTGTCACCGACGGGAATGCCGGTGATCGTGGTCATGGTTTTCGGTTCGTCCATCAATGTGCTCCTTGTTCAGTTTATGTCTAATCTTGGATTGCGTCTAATCAGACGGTCAAGAAAAACTCACCCGTCCCCGCGGCATCCCTCGCACAAGCCCCGCAGCGTGATCTCAAAGGAGTCGACCGCGTGTTTGCCCGGCAGTTCTCCGACGGGAAAGGGCGGCACGGCCTCCCAGCGAACGTCTTCCACCTTCCCGCAGCGGCGGCAAACGAAATGGTGATGCGGCCCGAGGTTCGAGTCGAAGCGCAGAATCCCTCCCAGAAAGAGCTCCCGAATGAGCCCGCTCTCTTTCAGGAGGCTGAGCGTGTTGTACACGGTGGCGCGGGATGTCAGGGGGAAACGGCGGTTCACGGCCACCAGGATTTCTTCCGGTGTCGGGTGATGCTCGGTCGAGGCCAGGTATTCGACGATCGCCCGGCGCTGTGGGGTGATCTTCAGGCGCCGAGCCCGGGCTAGGGCATCCAACTGCCGCTGCGACAATCTGTTCACTTTAATTTAGACTACATCTAAATCCAGCCTCTTGTCAAGCATGCGCTAAACTCGGGACAGTACACTCAATTCCTAATTTCCCGCCACCATGTTTCGCCTCGCGATCTTCCTCGCCGCCTCCGCCGCCTTCCTCCTGCTCTCTTGGCGGTCCCTGCGCTCTCCGCGCTCCCACGGCTTCTATCGCTTCTTCGCTTTTGAATTCCTGGCGGCTCTGATCCTGTTGAACGTTCCCCACTGGTTTCGCGAGCCGTTCTCGGTGCGCCAGCTCGCCTCATGGTTCCTCCTGCTGGTCTCGCTGGGCCTGGCGATCGAGGGATTCCGGCTGCTTCGCATTATTGGCAGGCCGGCGCCCCAGGCCGCCCAAGACACCAATTTCGGCTTCGAGAACACCACCACGCTGGTGACAGTCGGCGCTTACCGGTTCATCCGCCATCCGATGTACGCGTCGTTGCTCGGGCTAGGCTGGGGTGCGTGCCTGAAGCAGCCAACCGCGATCGGTGCCGCCTTGGCCCTGGCTGCCTCCGGCTTCCTGGTCCTCACCGCGGTGATGGAGGAAGGCGAGAATCTCGCCCGATTCGGCGCCCCCTACGCCACCTACATGAAAACCACACGGCGCTTCGTCCCGTTCGTGTTCTGAACCCCTCCACCCGGCGGGATTCGGAAACCGCGGTACCCTGGTAGCAGTGACTCATGAAACGGCTGTTTCTTGCCACCGCTCTCGTCACCGCGCTCCTGGCTTATGCTCAGCAGCCCGGTCCTGCGCTCACCGTCGATGCGAGCGCCAGCCGGCACGCCATTTCGCCGGATATTTACGGGATCAATTGGTATTGGGGCGGGGAAGATCCCAGGCTTAACCCTCCGGTTGCCTACGGTGCCCAACTGGCCGCTCAGGCGCCGGACGTCAGGGCGGCCGTGCGCCGCTGGGGCGGCAACTCCACCAGTACGTACCACTGGCAGTTCGATGTCAACAACATCGACGCTGACTGGTTCTTCGAAGTACTGCCTTTGGCCAGTGGCAGCCTGGCGGACGGCACCGTCTACGACGTCTCCAAACTGCCCGACGGCTCGACGTTCAACCTGCTTTTCGAGCGTACCCGCGTGACCGGCGGCAAGCTCATGGGGACCGTTCCGGTTCTGGGGTGGTTGCCGAAGGCGCACCAGGAGATGTGCAGCTTCGACGTCGCCAAGTACGGCCGGCAGTGCAATCAAGATCCCTACGCGCAATACCACCCCATAACCTGCGGCGATGGCGTCGTCTTCAGTCCCACCTGCGGCACGAATCCCATCTACATCCAGAACGACCCCACAGACGCCTACACCAACCAATATGACGAGACCTTCCAGGCCCAGTGGATTCAGTACCTGCTCTCTCGCTACGGCAAGGGGAACCAGGGCGGCGTTGCCATCTGGAGCCTGGACAACGAGCCCATCTGGTGGGACTCCACCCACCGCGACATCCATCCCAACCCCTACACCTACGACGAGCTGCTCAGTGTCAACCTGAAGTACGCCGCCGCGATCAAGCAGGCCGACCCGACGGCTCTGGTGAGCGGTCCGGTGGCGGACAACTACTCGTCGATCTGGTTCTCCAAGAGGGACATCGTGGCGGGCTGGGCCGCCGGCAATTGGTACAGAAACCCAGTGGACCGCAATGCGCACGGCGGTACCCCGCTGATGGCTTGGTACCTCCAGCAGATGCGCGCCCACGAGCCGCAGCCCGGCGTTCGCCTGCTGGACTATTACGACACGCACGCCTATCTCGCGCCGGGCTCGACCGATGCGACGCGCCTGGAATCGACCCGCGAATGGTGGGATCCCACCTATGTCGTTCAGGGAGATTACTGGATCCGGGACCCGGACAATAACGGCGCGCCGGCGGCGCCGCAGTTGATCCCGCGGCTCAAGAGCATCATCAACGCCAACTATCCGGGCACCAAGCTCGCCATCACCGAATACTCCTTCGGCTCTCTGAGCACTCTTAACGGCGCTCTGGCCCAGGCCGACATCCTTGGCATTTTCGGCCGCGAAGGAGTGGATCTGGCGACATTGTGGGACTACCCGCGGCCCACCGACCCCGGCGCGTTCGCGTTCAAGATCTACCGCAATTACGACGGCATCGGCGGCGCATTCGGCGAATCCGGCGTCCAGGCCACCAGCGCCGACCAGGGCCAGCTCAGCATTTACGCCGCCCTCCGCTCCGACTCCATGCTCACCGTCATGGTCATCAACAAGACCACCACGGACCTCTCCACCACGCTCTCCCTTTCGAACTTCAATCCCGGCGCCTCTGCGAAAGTATGGCGCTATAGCGCGGCCAAACTCGACGCCATCGTCGCCCAGCCGGACCTCGCTATCTCGGGCAGTTCCCTGCCCGCGACCTTCCCCTCCTACTCGATGACCCTGCTTGTCGTCCCGCCCGCCTCATTTGCAGTTTCCAGGCCCGTCGTGCAGGCGCTCCAGAGCGCCGCTTCCTTCGACACCGCCACGTTCGCGCCGGGGCAGATGGTAGTCGTTTGGGGCATGAATCTCGGACCCAAGGACCTGGTAGGCCTTCAAGACCTGCCTCTTGCGCAGCAGCTCGATGCAAATGGCCTGGTACAGACCAACATGGCGGGAGTCCGCATCCTGTTCGATGGAATCCCCGGCCCCATGGTCTACGCGAGCCAGAACCAATGCGCCACGGTCATTCCCTACTTTGGCGCCGCCAAGACAACCACTCACGTACAGGTTGAATACCAGGGTGTGCGCTCGGACCCGTTCGTGATCCCCGTCTCTCCCACCGCGCCCGGCCTGTTCACCGCCAACATGCAGGGTTTCGGTCAGGGCGCTATCCAGGTGGATGCCAACGGCACCGCCAATTCCGCGAACCATCCCGCCCACCCCGGCTCGGTGGTAGTTCTCTGGCTCACGGGCGAAGGCGTCACCGATCCCCCGGGCGTCGACGGCCGCCTCGCCATCGGCGTCCTGCCCAAGCCCGTCGCAAACGTCGCCGTCCAAATCGGCGGCCTGGCGGCCACCATCCAGTACGCGGGCGCCGCCCCGACGATGATGCCCGGCCTGATGCAGATCAACGCGCAGCTCGACCCGGGCGTCCAGCCCGGCGACAACGTCCCGGTCCGCGTCCGCATCGGCGACATCTGGAGTCGGGACGGCGTCACCCTGGTAGTCCGCTGACGCAGCCCTATTTCCGCGTGCGCCATAAACTCCAAAACAGCCACACCGAAGCCGCCGCGAGCAGCGGCGACGAGTAGAACCCGGGCATAGGCCGCGGAAACCGGACTTCCGCCACCGTCCGTCCCGCGATCGTGCCCAGGATGTGCCCCGCAGCATTCGCCAACATGAGCGCGGCCAGCGCGTAGCCGACTGGCCTCATCCACCGGCTCCCCCGGAACGCCACCGGAGATAGCGCGACGAGAAGCAGGATCGCGGCGATCAGCCCCGCCAGCCAGACCTCCGGCCGGAAGACCGGCAGCGGCAGCCATGGAATCCGCGCGCGTAGCGCCAGCACCGTGGGGTTATAGACATCCAGAAAGCCGGTCAGCGCTTCGTCCGTCACGTGCAGCGCCAGCGCGATCGCCACCGCCAGCCAAGCTGGGCCGAATCCTCGTCCATAGCTCATTGCACCCCACATTATCACCGAATTCCCCCTGCTGTCCGGCATCGCGGGAGAATGGTCTAGGGGGGTAACGATGCGAGTGATTGCGGACTTGTGCCTGATTCCGATCGGTGTCGGCGTGTCGGTGTCCAAGGAGATTGCGGCCTGCCAACGTGTCTTCGCGGAGGCGGGCTTGGAGACCAGGCTGCACGCCTACGGCACCAACATCGAGGGCGAATGGGACGAGGTGTTCGCAGCCATCAAGCGCTGCCACGAACTCGTGCATGCGATGGGCGCGCCGCGGATTTCGTCGAGCCTGCGTTTTGGAACGCGAACCGACCGTCCGCAGAACATGAACGACAAGATTCGCAGCGTGGAACAAAAGCTGGGCGCGATGACTCCTGCCTTGGGCGGCAGGTGATATCGTAAGTGTAGCCGTTAGGAGGTCCGCAACCGAGGGACTGCCTAGGCCGTCCGCAGTGGGGACGGCTCAGGCTGTCCCCGGCTGCCCCTTGCCGTCACCTGCTTTTCGGCTCCATCACCTTCGACGCGTTCCAAAAATACTCATATTCCAGCCAGGGCTTGACACCATTGCGGTGGTCTCCGGTCTCATGAGACGCGGCGAATGGCGAGCCGCGGAGCAGGTCCACGACCTCCGTGTGCGATTCCGGAATGAAAACCGTTTTGGTTTTCCCCGTGACCGGGTCGGTGTACTGCGTTGGCTTCTTGGTGTCCACGCGTCTGTAAATGCGCTCGATCCCCGACGTCCTGGCGTCGCCTGGCTTCTGCAGGAACGGAGACCAGGTCGGGAACGGGCGAACGTCCTTCCTGTAGTTGACCGTGTACTCGACGAACAGGCGCTTGTCTCCGCCGCTGACGTCGCCATCCATTTCCAGGTACAGCTTCGCGCCGCCCGCGACCGGCTCCAGCCGCCCCTTGAGCTTGATGTCCCGCGTCTCCGGGCCGTTGCTGAGACCCTTGTAGTAATACTGCACCTGCGTAACGCCGGGTATCGATAGAAGGAAGCTGTGAGGGAAGCTGCCGGTGGCCATCTCCATCCCCGCCTTGACGCCGCTCCCCGCCATTTCCGTGGCGAGTTGTCCGGCGGTGGCCGGACCCACCCGGGTTCCGCCAGCCAGGGCATTTCCCGTACCCGAACACGCCGCGACCTCCTGCTGTTCGGTCAGATCCAGGTTCTTCAGCTTCGACTTGGTCGTATCTTTCAACATGTCGAAGACCAGCTTCAGACTGGCATTGAAGGCCGTCTCGGAGAAACTCTGCACGGATTTCTCGATCGGCCGCACCAGCAGATCCAGGCAGGTGTTATGGCTGCCGACGATTCTCTGCGTCGGGTCCAGGCATTTTCCCCACACGGTAGCTGTTACCAAAGCGGCGACGTCTTTCGGCTGGTCCTTCTTGAGAAACAGAGACGTCGCAACCTTGGACACGCTATCGTAACCTTGCACCGGTCCGCCGGCCTTCTCATAAGCCTTCACCTTTTCGACGATGTCGGTGACCTTCGCGGCCAGCTTGGACTCTTCGGCGTAGAACTCCCCATTGAAGCGCTCGGCCGAGCGCACGCCGATCTCGGTCGCCATCTTGAAAATCGTCGGCAGCTTGGCCATCATGTTCACCTGCTCATTCACCTGCTTGGTGAGCGTGGCGACTCCGCACAGGTTCGGAAACAGATCGTAGGTGATTTCCCCTTCGCCCTTCACGGCGCCCGTTTCATCCACTTTGAAGTGGTAGTGCGTGACGTGCCGGACCGTGAGCGCCATGATGGTTTTTTCGGTGTTGGGGCCAGCCGGCAGGTTGCGGACCCCTGGAAACTGCTGAACGAATTCCCGCTGGCTCTGCCGGAAACGAACTTCCCACCCCCAACCCTCGCCCACCCAATCACCGACGTAAGGGCGGATTCCCGGGTCGGCAGCCCCCGGCGGCGCCGCCTCCGCAGTGGATGCGGCCATCGCCGTCAGGCTCAGGACCGCCGCAAGCATGGGCTGAATCAGTTTTGTTTTCATATCCCTCTCCCGCCGGGGTCTCCGCTCTGTGTGCCCCGATGCGTTTGAACCGAGCTACAGCCCAATACTGTTCACTTTGTCTTCGTGGGGCGGACCTCTGGTCCGCGGGCCGACGTCCTCGTCGGCCCTCCCAGGCTGCGGGCAGAGGCCGGACCATAAGGTCCGGCGCGGTCCAGGGGGACC
>Ga0187850_10001034_pt1 | contig 32232 bp, 29 predicted proteins | sample June2016WEW_4_15_FD_132436 | JGI IMG/M metagenome (GOLD analysis project Ga0187850, IMG submission 132436) | Peatland microbial communities from SPRUCE experiment site at the Marcell Experimental Forest, Minnesota, USA - June2016WEW_4_150 | ecosystem: Environmental > Terrestrial > Soil >...
GCCGCCGAGGTCGCAGGAGACCTGGTCGGGGGAGACGACAAATCTGGAATCGTCAGACACTAAATGCCTTTCTGCCGCGCAGGAGGGCCGCGAGGGCGAGTCCGGCGCAGACGCCCAGGGTGTTGGCAATCATGTCGCCGACTTCAAAGCTGCGGCCGGGGACGAGGCGCTGGGCGAACTCGAGCGCCACACCAAGGGGGACGGCCGCGGCCGCGCACACCAGCCCGGTCAAGCAGTGGGGGAACGCGAGCAGGGACAGAAACGCCAGCGCGGAGTACCCGAGGAAGTGCGCGTCCTTGTTGGTGAGGTGCGCGGCGGCGAGCGGTATGCGGGCGGCAACGGCGCCGGGCAGCAGCGAGCCGGTGATCACGGCGGCAAGGACGACGAGCCAGAGGACGAACGAGATGCGCGAGGCGGACGCGGGCTGGAGTGGAGCGCACATAGGGTTATCGCTGTCCGACGGACACAGGGACGGGGCGGCTAGCCGGGTACCATTCGACGGTGCGGCGGAGGCCGTCATCGAACGGCATTTCGGCCCGGAAACCGAACTCGCGTTGGGGGCGGGTGACATCCAGACAGCGACGGGGCTGGCCATTCCAGATAGGAGCCATTCTGGCCGGTGATGCCGGTGATGACAGCGGTGGTCATTGAGTTTCCTGTAAGAGCAGGATTCGAAAGGGCCGCGAATGAACGCGAATGGGGGCGGAAGGTGTGGACTGGAGACACTACGGCGTCAGTGGTTGGGCGTGAGAGAGTTGGTGTGACAAGGCTGAAGCCTTATCGTAGTTCGTCTCCACGTTGGGCGCCCCGACGCCGGGGCACCCAACGGGGGCGCAGACTGGGACGTTGGCTTTAACGGGCCAACCCTGGAGAAGGGACCCGACGAAGCCATCTCGCCCTGGATCGATCGGGCTTACGGCAGTGTGGCCGGGTCGTTAACGAAAGAATTGACTGAGCGACAACCTCCCATCTCTGCTTGAGGAATCGATTCCCTCTTGTCCCGCCCTTCTCCTCCTATTTTCGGGGCGGCAAGCCTTCTTTCACCCATGGACGACCCCCGTAGGAGTCATCTCACCCCATGCCACTGGCTGAGGCAGGATCCCGAAGGCGCAGAAGCACCAAAACAGACGATAACGGTTTCCGGAACCGTACTGCTGATTACAAGATAAGGGGTGGTGGCTCGTGGCTTGTGGCGCGTGGCGTGGAAGACGATGGAAACACGGCAAAAAAAAACTTCTATCGCGCGGAACTGGCAGTGGCGCCGAGAACTCGGGGCGGTTGGTCCGCCAGAAGCCGGCGCAGGAGGTGGGTGCCCGGGTTGTAGTCGGGGATCATCTCCTTCAGGCTGACGATAAGCCCGCCAAGATCGCGAGAGTCACACAGTGCACGAAGGGCAAGCAAGTGGCTCTCCACGTCCTTTTCCGGCAGGCCATTGCCGGTGAAGATCCTGATCCTCTCCTGAGAGGTGAGGACGGTGTCCTCGAGCATGGTGCTCAGCTCCTCGTAAAGCTTCTCCCCGGGGCGCACGCCGGTGAATTCGATCTTGATGTCTTCATCCGGACGCAAGCCCGAAAGCAGGATGAGGTTCCGCGCCAAGTCCACGATCTTGACTGGCTCTCCCATGTCCAGCACGAAGATCCGCCCAGCCTCGTCCATGCTAGAGGCCTGTAGCACAAGCTGCGATGCCTCGGGGATGGTCATGAAGTACCGGCGCATCTCCGGGTGAGTCACCGTTATGGGGCCGCCAGCGGCGATCTGTTGCTTGAAGATGGGAATCACACTGCCGTTCGATCCCAGCACGTTGCCGAAGCGGACCGCCACATACCGGGTACCGCCGTTCTGAAGCGACAGGACCACCAGTTCGGCCAGCCGCTTAGTCGCACCCATGACGCTAGTGGGCCGGACGGCCTTGTCCGTGGAGATCAGGACAACGTCCTTGACGCCGTGCTCGCCCGCAGCCACCGCCACGTTGTAGGTGCCGAACACGTTGTTCTCGATGGCCTCGAAAACGTGCGCCTCCATCATCGGGACATGCTTGTAAGCAGCGGCGTGATAGACAACGGCCGGGTGGTATTCGCGGAAAACCTCCGCCAGCCGGCGCGGGTTCTGGACGCTCCCGATGGCAGGGTAGAACGGCACCTCGGGGAAGGAGCGATGCATCTCAGCATCCAAGTGAAACAGGGCGGTTTCGGCGATTTCGAATCCCACGATTGCCGAGGGCCGGAAGCGCGCGATCTGGCGGCAGAGCTCGGCGCCAATGGAGCCGGCCGCGCCGGTGACGAGGACGACTCTGTTTTCGAGCCGGGCGCGGATCTGGTCCTGGTCGAGGCGAACGGGTGTGCGGCCGAGGAGGTCTTCGACGGCGACATCACGAATCTGGGAGGCCAGGGCAGGACCTTCGACAAGCTCCGCCAAAGAGGGGATGGTGCGGAAGCGGACGCGGGCTTCGTGACAGAAGCGCAAGATTCGCGTCATCTCGGCGCCACTCGCCGAGGGAAGGGCGATCAGAACCTGGTGAATATCGTGCCTGGCTGCCAAAGGGACCAGCTTAGCGCCGGGGCCGAGGACCGGCGCTCCCTGGATGCGCATGCCCGACTTGGTGAGGTCATCATCGATGAAGCCCACAACAGCGCAGTTGAGGCTGGGATTGGAGCGGGACTCCCGCAGGAGCATGACGCCGGCAGCGCCCGCACCATAGATCAGGGTCCGCTGTGCGCCGCCCGGGGCGCTGTGGGCAGTGGCTTCGGCGAACAGGCGGACGGCGAGGCGGATTCCGGCGGTCGCCAGGAAGCAGAGCAGGAAATCGAGGAGGTAGATAGAGCGCGGGAAACCAGGCGGGCCGAAGAAGAGAATGACCAAGCCGCCGGCAACAGAGCCGATGATGTTGGCGATCGCAATGCGAACCAGGTCGGGAGTGGAGACGAAGCGCCACCATCCGCGGTCGAGACCGTTGAGGTGAAAGACCAGCGACTTGACCACGGCCCAAGTGGCGACGCCAAAGAAGAGGTACCGGAGGTGCTGCGGCGGGATGCTGAATTCGAAACGAAGAAGGAACGCGCCGACCGCGGCTAGGATGAAGATGGCGAGCTGCGCGAAGCGGGCCAGAAACCGGGTGCGGGCCACGAGGCGCCGCCCGGCGTTTGCGAGCGTGGAAAAGGGTTGGGAGGACATGGTGCTCAGTGGCAGGAGGCTACAATCTCGGAAGCTCCCGGAGGCGGGTAGGCCAGGAGTGGTTCCTGGCGGCGAGCCATGCGGCGGAGCAGGTCATCGGCATCCCAGCGGGCGAGAATGTTCCGGACGCCTCGAAGGGCGGCAGGGCGGGAGAGGATGGCAACGGCCGTGAGGAAGATGACCCGGAGGTCCATCCAAATGGTGCGCTTGTCAATATAGAGCAGCGCAAGGCGGCTTTTCCAAGGGCGGATGATCTGGTTGTAGAGCAGATCAGGATCGGGACTGCCTCTCAGAATGTCGCCTTCATCGGCGAAGACAATGGAGGCGAGGTCGGTGATCCCGGGCCGGACGGTGAGCATGCGCTTCTCGGCGTCGGTATAGAGGCTGGCGTCCGTTTGCGCCTGGGGGCGCGGGCCGACCAGGCTCATGTCGCCTTTCAGCACGTTCCACAGTTGCAGAATCTCATCGATCTTGTAGGCTCGCACCAGCCGGCCCAGCGGGGTGATCCGGCGGTCCGTGGCGGCGGTGGAGCTGCCGCCGAGCTTATCGGCGTTGACCACCATGGAACGGAACTTCACCATCCTGAACTGACCGCCCCCGCGAGCTGCGCGAGGGGCGATGTAGAACGGTAAGCGAAAATCCTGGAGCCAGATGGCGATCATGACCGCCAGGAGCAGGGGAGAGGTTACGGTCAAGCCAACGAGGGCAACCGTAAAGTCGAGGGCGCGCTTCATAGGGCAGGTACCAGAGGCTGGGAGTCGCGGCGGGGGCAGCGCCTCGCGAGGACAGCGTCGACGATGGCCTGAGCGTCGAGCCCATGGACTTTTCGCAAGTAGTGCTGGGAGCCAACGGCGGAGGGGAAACAGGAGCGCAAGCCGATGCGGAGGAAGAAAGCGGGAGGGGCGCCCAGTTCGAGGAGGTTCTCGGCAACCGCCCCGCCCAGGCCGCCATCGACGGTGTGTTCCTCGATGACCACCATCCCACCGGTCTCGCGAGCGGCGGCCGACAGGGCTTCAGTGTCCAGCGGTTTGACCGTGTGGATGCTCAAGACACGGCAAGACACACCGCAGCCTTCCAGCAAGTCCGCGGCGCGCACGGCCTCCTCCAGGATGCCGCCGGTGGCGACCAGGGTGAGATCGGCGCCATCGCGGATGATCCTGGCTTTCCCCAACCGGAATCGCTCACCTGGCTGATGAGATGGCGGGGCGGCGGATTTGTCCAGCCGCAGGTAGGCCGGGCCGGGGTGGTCGACCAGGACACGGGTAGCCTGGGCAACCTCCCAGTGGTCCCCTGGCGAGACCACGGTCATGTTGGGAAGCGAGCGCAGGATGGCCAAGTCCTCCGTGGCGTGGTGGGACATGCCGACGGCGCCGTAGGCCATGCCGCCACCCACAGTGACGATCTTGACGTTGGCCTGGTGGTAGCAGAGATCGTTGCGAATCTGCTCCAGGCATCGGAGCGTGGGGAAACTGCCCAGGGAATAGGTAAAGACGATGTGCCCCTCGAGGGCAAGGCCGGCGGCCAGACCGGTCATGTTTTGCTCGGCGACGCCCATATTGAGGAACTGCTTGGGGAAACGGGCGACAAAGTCGTTCAGCACACCGAAGCCGAGATCGCCGGTGAGGAGCATGATCTCAGGACGCCGGGCCGCGATTTCGGTTAGCGTTCGGACGAAAACGTCCCTCACTGGTGATTCTCCAGTTCCAGGAGTGCGGCCTCAAACTCAGAGCCCCTGGGGATACGGTAGTGCCAGAGGACGGTGTTTTCCATGAAGGACACGCCCTTGCCCTTTACGGTCCTGGCGATCAAGCAGCTTGGCTTGCCTTTCGCGAACGGCATGGCGCGCAGGCGCTCTTCGAGGGCCGCATGGTCGTGCCCGTCCACTTCCTCCACCGCCCATCCGAAACTTCTCCACTTGTCGTCCAACGGCGCCAATTCCAACACGTCGGCCACCGGAGCGATCCCCTGGAGGCGGTTGTAGTCGATGATGACGGTGAGGTTGTCCAGATGGTGGTGGCCGGCAAACAGGGCGGCCTCCCAGACCGACCCCTCATCACACTCGCCATCGCTCAACAGGGCAAACACGCGGTGCCCGGCGCCGGTGAGCCTGGCAGCGTAAGCCATCCCACAAGCCATGGAAAGGCCATGCCCGAGAGCGCCAGTCGAGACTTCGACACCAGGGACCTTGTGGGACGCATGACCGCAGAGATCGGAGCCGTTCTGATAGTGGGTTTCGAGTTTCTCGACGGGGAAGAAACCGCGCTCGGCCAAGGCTGCATAGAGCCCCGCGCAGGCATGGCCTTTGCTGAGGACAAACCGGTCACGAGCGGGGGATCTCGGGTTGCTGGGATCGACGTTTAGAACCTGGCCATACAGGACGGCGAGGATGTCTGCACACGAGAAGACCGCGCCGATGTGCGAGCCGCTGCCGCGGCTGTTCATTCGCAGGGCGTGGATGCGGATGCGGCGGGCCAGGGCTTTGGTGCCGTTCGGGATCTGGGCGTTCATTGCGAGTACCCGTAGAAGGAACGTATGTTGTCGCACACGTAACGAACGTCATCATCTGAAAGCGACATGTTCATGGGAAGCATGAGCAGGCGCGTGAAGAGCCAATCGGTGTAAGGCAGGTGTTGCGTAAAACCAAGGGCCTTTATCTGATGGACGGCTTGGCCGCCCCACTGTACGAGGGTGCCTATACCATGGTCTTTGAGGTATTCCTTAAGGTCGTCGCGGTTTTCGGCCTCGATCTCGTAATTCTGGTAGACGTCAAAGTGGTCCGGATCGCTGTCCGGGGCAGGCGGGAGCACGACCTCCACGACGTCCCGGAGGCGCTCGGTGTACAGGGTCGCCAGATAGCGACGGCGAGCCATCGTTTGGTCGTACTTGTTGAGCTGAAAGTCGAGGATCGCGGCCTGGAGGTTGTCGAGGCGGGAATTGAGCCCCCAAGAGACGATTTCGCCCTGGCCGTTGCGTCCGTGGTCGCGGAGTTGAAAGACGCATTCATAAACGGCGTCGTCGTCTGTGACCACGGCGCCCCCATCCCCAAAGCAGCCGAGAACCTTGGCCGGATAGAAGCTGACGGCCGCGGCAATGCCGAACGTGCCGGCGCAACGGCCCTTGAACTTCGAGCCGAGACCCTGAGCGGCGTCCTCGACGATGAGCAGGTTTCGCCTGCCGGCGATGGCCTGAAGCGCGTCCATGTCGCAGGTGCGGCCGTTGAGCTGGGTGGGCACGATGGCCCGGGTGCGCGGCGTGACGGCAGCCTCGACGGCGGCAGGGTCGATCAGGTGATCGGGGCCGCACTCGACGGGCACGGGGACGCCGCCGGCGAAGTGAACCGCGGCGGCAGTGGCGATCATGGTATGAGAACTGAGGATCACCTCTCCTCCGGTTTCCAGGCCGGCGGCTCGCAGGGCGATGATGAGCCCATCGGTGGCGTTGCCGACGCCGATGGCGTGGCGGGCGCCGATGAAGGCCGCGAGGTTCGCTTCGAACCGCGCGAGGTCACTCTGGAGGATGAATGCGCCGCGGCGGCCGACGTCGCGGATGACGGCGAGGAACTCGGATTCCCGGGAGGTGAAAACACAGGCGTAATTAAAGAACGGGACCGAGCGTGTCGTCTCGCCGGTGCTGGTTGTTGTGATCTGGCTCACGGGTTGCCTCCGGGAAGCGTCGCAACGGTGTAATAGAAGCGGTAATTGGCGGTTGTGGCGGATGGCGCGATGCGGTCGAGCGGCGCGGGCGGCGACAGGTCATCAGTAAGTTCGGCGGGGATGGGCTCGAGCCGGCCATAGAAGAGCCGCTTGAGCCACTCCTTGCCCTTCATGGTCTTGGGAATCAGGTGCAACCTGGCGGCGATTTGCCGGATCAAGGAGACGATCCGGCTGAGGGAGGAGGTGGAATCCTCGGGGAAGCCGGCGAAGAGGTCCACCTCGAACCCGTGGCGCTCGAGGAGCGCGACGAAGTCGCGGGGCGTGTAGTACTTCACGCAGAAGGGGCTGGAGGCGAAGCCCTCCCACTCGCAGTTGACGCTGGAGACGAGCAATACGCCGCCGGGCCTGAGGACGCGGCGGACTTCATCAAGGCACCGGTCCAGGTCAGGAATGTAGTAAATGGCCTCGTAGAAGACAACCAGGTCAAACGAGCCGCTTGGGAACGGCATTTCCTGGACATCGAACTGCCGTATGGTGATACCGGTCCGCCCGCGATAGGTGCTCTCAGCGGTGCGACAGTTCCGGGGGTCGATATCGCCGGCCACCACGGATCGGGCGACGCGCGCCAGAAGCCCAAGGCCGACGCCGGCGCCGCAGGCGGCCTCGAGGACATCGCGGCCGGTGGCGTGCCGCGCTGCCACGCGATAGCGCGTGTACAGGATCGAGAGCTGCCCGCGGGACGCCCGAGTGTCGGGACGCTCCGTGATGGTGGTGAAATCCGTCGACGCCGATTCGGTGACTGCGATGGTGTGCTGACTTTTCATTTGAGACTTCTTGTCGCTCAGGTCCCTTGCGGGACACGCTCCCGAGCGTTATCGGCAACTTCGCCTTGGCATCCCGCCAGCCGCTCAAGGTAATGAACCAGTTCTGTGTACACAACGTCCGCCTGAAAACGCGCCCGGAATAAGGCAGCGGCGTTCTCCGCAAGGAGACGGAGCTGGCTGGGGCTGCGGTGAAGCTGCGATATGTGTGAAGCGAGTTCGTCCGAGTTTCCGGTGCGATAGACTACGCCACAATTGTGGTCTTGCAGGAGCTGTCCGAGCGTACCGGAGAGAGTTGTCAGAACCGGCAGACCGGCCGACAGGTACTCAATAGGCTTGTTTGGAATGTGGTGGACGAAGTTCCTGGTGGGCAAGTATGGAGCCAGACCGATGCACGAAAGCCGCATTAGTGTCCAGATTTCGGCAGACCCGACCCAGCCAGGGAACAGAATGTTGGAGCAGCCTCGGGCGAGGTCCCTGTAGTGCGCTTCCCTATCTCCGCTGCCACAGATGACGAATCGGACCGAGGGCGCCACAGCCTGGAGCTTGCGAGCAGCCAGGATTACCGTTTCCATATCGAACTGGCTGCCGAGGGTGCCCAAGAAACAAACGTTGAAGTGTCCGTCGCCTGCGCTGACACCGTGACCGGCCCAGAACTGGTTCGCCCGGTCGATTTCGGAGGGGTTTGGAGAGGCAGCGAGATACGCAAAAGGGAAGACGCGATCCGCGCCGCGCGCGTTCCGGCCGGCGTGGGCAAGCCCCCAGCGGACGTACTCGGCGGTCGGGCCGATGATTGCGGCCGCGCGTTTGCAGGCATATTGAACCAGAATTCGGTACGGCCATACGATTGCGTTCCCGATAAAGCGCGATTTGGCAGGGAAGGCGTCGGCAAAGACATCGGGCCAAAGGTCGCGAACGTCGAGAACGACGGGGACCAAGTGGCGGCGACCGTAAGAGCATGCTGCCGCGCACAACTCGGGAGTCGGCAACGAGCAAACGATGACATCCGGGCATTGCTCCCGTGCGGCAAGAAGTGCGAATTTCACACCAATTAATGCGTGATCGATGAGCCTCCTGGCAGATATGTTTCTTCGGTATCCACACCCGGACACAAGCCTGATGTCGAGACCGCGATTCACACGAACGAGCCGGGACTCCGTTACGCGCTGCGACTTTCGGACGTGGTCAAAGTTTGAGGTCCACCACGTGACGTGGTGCCCCATACGTGCCATTGCGTCAGCGAGAAGCCCGGTACGCAACAACCTCGGAGCCTCTCCGTCAATTGGAAGGGGCTCACCGACCGTAATTAACCACGCCCTCAAGGACTTACCTCCTAGCACCTGGTCCGCGCTCCGGCTGGCATACCATTCATAGCGAAGACCGTTTTGGCTCCCGCGCCAGTACAACGCGAGAAGCCCCAGCGTACGCGCCGCTCATGATGGCGACGGGCCGCAGCTCCGACGATGGCGCCGACCATGACCCACCAAGTTTCGTTTAGCACAACAGGAAGAAAGACGTCGTTCGTAAGCGCGGCCAGCGCGAGCCCGGCGGTTGCTCCATAACAGGCGAGAGCAAGAGCTTTGCCATTCTGCTCGGCCCTTCGAGACGCCAGGGCGCGTGAACTTCGAACGGTAGATAGGTGAAGGAAGTGCCGATCGCGCCCGGCGTCTCACACACTCAACTGCGGTTGAGAACAGCTTGTTCATCGGCCGGCCTTTGTTTGATCCGCGATCGGCGACCAAGCGGGCAGACAACACATCCATCGAAGCCGCCGTGCCCCCGAGGGGAGGCCCCACCACGTTTCGACCTGTCGCTCGCCACTTTGCCCGCCTGTGAGGAAAGGGTCTTCGGAACGGCCCGGGAGGGGTCGCGCGTGGTTTACGGTCGGGGCGGGCCGGCGCGGGAGGGGTCGCCGCCGGCGGAGGACAGCAGCGAGCAGACCAGGTCTCCGACGCGCTCGCTGGCCAGCCGGTCCGAAGCGGCGCACCTCAGTTCCAGGTACTCGCGCCGGCGGCGGCCGAGGCGCTCGCGCGTCTCCGCATCGAACAGGCAGCGGGACAGGGCATCGACGAACCCTTCGGCGGAATAGACGCCCACGGCGATGCCTTCCCGGGCGTAATCCACGATGTCCGGCAGGCCGCTGAGGTTGATGGTGATCAGCGGCTTTCCGAACAGCGCCGCCTCGAATCCCACCGTGGAAAAGAACGTGACAGCAAGGTCGCAGCCGGCCAGCAGCGGATAAAGTTCGTCGGAGGACATGGTGATCACCCCGTCGAGCAACTCGCTCGGAAGGCGGTCGTAGTACTTGGAAATGTTGTCCTCCACCCGCGGCAGCTTGACGATGACGCGGCAGCGTGTACCGGTCGCGGCGCTAACGGCGCGAACGGCGCCGAGCAGCGCTTCGGTGCCACGGACCTGTTCCTCGGCGTCAGCGGCGCTCATGATCCAATTGGGGGCGAAAACGATACGCTTCTCCTCCGGGTCGACGCGCAAGCGTTGGTAGAGCGCAGCGCTCGGCGCCGCCCAGGGCTCGGTGAAAACTGCATCGAAGCGCGGCTGCCCGGTCGCCACCACGCGCTCACGGGCGACACCGCTGGCAAGGTAGTAGCGGGCCGCATACTCACCCCAAACCGCAAACACGTCGGGGCCCCAGCGGGCGTGGAACTTCGCACCGAAGATGGCGTTGCCCCTCGCCAGGACGTTCACCAGGAGCCTCCGGGCTCGGAGGCCAAAAGGTCGTTTGACCTTTACAAACTCGCGGACTGCGTCCTCCACAACTAGCGATGGAATTCCAAGTTCCGCCGCAAAACGGAGCGCGCATTGCGCCGGATAGCAGATGTCGTTGCCGGTCACGACTAGGCGCGGAGCGGTCCGTCGGAGAAAGGCTCGAAGTTCCCGCGGGTACCGCAGCGCGAACCGAATCGAGCGAAGAGGTCCCAGAACCTTGGCGGGGCGACTGGTGGTCGGCAAGCGCAGGATCTCGACACCGTCCTCACGGGCCTTGCGCAGCACGGTGCTTTCCGACTCCAGGCCCCGAGGTTCTTCGAGCAGCAGCACGGCCGAGAGGATCCCGCGCGCATCCCGCAGGTGAGCGATTACGGGAAGATAGCTCTTCAGATGGGTGTCGATGTTGCCGGCGACGAAGAGCACTCGCCGGCCGGCGGCGGCCAGGGCTTCAGGCGGGCGCGGCAGCATAGGATCGGGCATAAACGACGACGGTTTTCGGATCGCGGTCAGGGCTTGCAGCGTTCGATTTCCTCTGCCAATACCGATGCCACCCGGGCCGCGTCTTCCGGTTGGAGCTCGTTGAAGAACGGCAGGGCGACAGTCCGTTCAGCGGCTGATTCGCCGATTGGAAACGCGCCCTCCGCGTAACCGAAACAGGATCGATAAAAAGGTTGCAGGTGGATTGGCTGAAAGTACGTATTTGCGGCGATGCCGCGCAACGCCATGCGCTGGACCAGGCGGTCCCGATCCTGGCGTCGAAACGGGGGTTTCAGGCGGATGACGTAGACGAACCAGCTCATGCGGGTGACTTCCGGAGCCACATACGGCAGCTCGATCGAGTTCACATTCCGAAGTAGATCCCCGTAAACGTCCGCCAGCGCCTGGCGTCGCCTGAGAATATCGTCCAGACGATCGAGCTGAGCTACTCCCAAGGCCGCGTGCAGGTCGGAGAGACGGTAGTTGAACCCAAGCCGTTCATGCATCAGCCAACCACCGCGCTCGGACCGACCCTGATTCCGCATCGAACGGCAGAGACGCGCGATATCGGCATTATCGGTGATAATGGCGCCGCCCTCGGCCGTCGTAACCTGCTTGTTCGGGTAGAAGCCGAATACGCCCGCGATGCCGAATTCGCTTGCGCGCCTGCCCTTGTATTCCGCGCCGATAGACTCGCAGCAATCGGATATCAAGTGAAGTTTATGCCGCTCCGCTATGTCCGACAGAACATCGTACCGGGCGGGTTGGCCAAATACATCCACCGCGAGGATTGCTTTTGTTCGCGGAGTGATGGCCGCCTCGACGAGCGTTGGATCGAGATTCAGGGTGTCGGGCTCTATGTCAACGAACACCGGCCGGACTCGCTCATATAAGAGGCAATTACTCGAGGCGATGAAACTGAATGGCGTCGTGATGACTTCGTCGCCTTCCGTGAGGTTCAGGCTCCGAACGACGAGATGCAGGCCAGAGGTGCCGCTGTTGACCGCAACTGCGAAAGCGCGGCCGCTGGCCGCTGCGAGGCGGGACTCAAACTCCGGAACCGCGGGGCCAAGACTGAGGTGCCCGGAGGTCAAGACGCGCAGAACCGCATCGATTTCTCGTGAAGTGATGTCCGGGCTGCATAACGGCAGTTCTACGAGATCGGACACCAGCACGAGATCCACAAGACGACCGGAATCGTCAACCACCGGAATCTGCCTCAGCCGCTGGTCAACAAGGAGCCGCCGGATCTCCTGAGTGTCGGTGGTCGGTCCAATGGTCACTGGCGAGCGGGTCATGATCGAGTCCACCTGCTCGTCGAGGTCACGTCCCCCGAGGATTGCCCTCCGGATATCGCCGTCAGTGACAACGCCGAGCAAGCGGCCATCCTCATCGACTACGGTCGCGATGCCAGTGCCCGTGCGATCTATGCACGCCATAGCGCTTCGGATGGAGTCCAGGGGGCGGACCAGCGTTTGAAGCCGTGGATAAGTGGGGAGCATCACCGGGGAATCAACTCCTCATCGAGAGTTCGCAATATCCGGCCGGGATTGCCGACCATAACGACGCCGGCAGGGACATCCCGGAGCACGACGGTTCCGGCGCCTATGATCGAGCGAGCACCAATTCGGATTCCCGGCGCGACAGTAGCTCCGATGCCGATAAAGACCTCGCTATCGACGGCAACTCCGCCGCCCAAGTGGACGCCGGGCGCAACATGGACTCCGTCGCCGACCACGCAGTCGTGATCAACGGTTGCCGCGGTGTTGATAATCACGTTTTGACCGATAGTGGATCCGGTCACAACGATGCTACCGGGCATCAAGACGCTTCCGGGGGACAGATGCGCATCGGGGGCAAGGAAGGCAGTGGGATCCGTCACGGCAGCCAAGGGAAGGCCCTGCATGACGACATGTCCAGCCATGGCGAGGCGCGTGCGGTTATCCCCGATGCTTACGATGACCGAGGTCCCGGCTTGGTGCGCCAACTTCGCCAGCACCTCACGGCCACCCAGCACCGGGAAGCCCAGAAAAGTGGGCGCCAGCGGCGCGTCGTCCAGGAAACCGAGCACTTTCAGGCCAGCTCTGCGGGCGACGTCGAGAACCGCCCTGCCGTGCCCACCTGCTCCAAACAGCACGACAGTCAAGGAGCCTCCTCAATATGCAATTTTCTTCTGCACCAGTTGCTCATCGATGGTTACCCTTCGCAGAATCTCGACGATGCGCTGAGACGCGCGGCCGTCACCGTAGGGGTTCTTGCAGCGACGCAAGCGGGGCTGAAACGATAGCGAAAGTACTCGGCGGATAGCGCGCAGGATCTCTACCCTCGTGTGGGGCGCATCAATGACGTTTTTCGCGCGCTCGCGGCCTTCTTGACGGATGCCTATGTTCACAGCACCGAGGTGGAGCGCGGGAGCTTCGATGATCGCGCTGCTAGAGTTCCCGATTATGGCCGCCGCGTGCCGCATTAAGTTGATGTAGACGTCGTGAGGCACACTTGCATGTACCTTGAGGAATCCGTGCTTCTTCGCATATGCTTTCAGAACCTCATTGATACGTCGGCCGCCGGCATCGGAATTCGCCGAAATGGCCACGGTCTGGTACCGCAACGCGCAAATCGCTTCAAGTGTTTCAGTAATTTGTGCCTCGGCCTGCTCGACCTGGGTTGTCACCGAGTGCTGAATTAGGAGGAGCAGTGGCTTGCGCAGCCGCATACCGATCACTGGCTCCAGTTGCCTGGCGTTAAGCCGTAAGATCCCGAGAACCGAGTCCAGACCGGGTGCGCCTACGACATGGATCCGCCAGGGTTCTTCTCCCATACGTTCTATTCGCAGGGCGCTCCTGGGCGTGGCGGCGAAGTGGATATGGGAAAGCTTGGTGATCGCATGACGCGCGGACTCATCCAGCCCTCCGCGCGAGGTGTCTCCACCATGGATGTGGGCGACCGGTATGTTCATATACGCCGAGGCGATCGCGCCGGCAAGGGCCTCCGTGCGGTCACCGAGCACAACCACTAAATCTGGCCGCGACCGCTGCAAGAACTTTGAGATCCCGATGATTCCTCTGCCAACTGCCTGTGCCATCGAGTCGAGGCTGTCTTTGGACGGGTTCATCACGACCGTACCTTGAATGGTGAAACCGTCGCGCTCGATGTCCTTCATCGTGCCGCCGAATTCACGTGAGAGGTGCATTCCGGTGACGAGCAAAGAAAGCCGCAAGTCAGAGCGGTTCTGGATCGCATGCAGCAACGGCTTCAGCAGTCCGTATTCGGCGCGGGTACCGGTGAGCACACAGACTGTTCTCACAGCGAAAACCGTGACGGCCGCATTTCCACATCTGCCATTTGCAGGAGGGCGTCCTTCGAAATGGTTTTGCGCGCGCGCCCGCCGATCAACTTCGTAAGTTCCTTTGGCGGGAGCCCTGTTCCGGGCCGCTTGACCGTGAGGTTTTCGAGCGTGAGCAGTTCGCCGGCCGAGATATCCTTAACCGCAACCACGCTCTTTCTTACGAGTTGGGCCATTTCAATCTCGCGGCTGGTCGGCGCTTTGGTCGTGGGGCCGAGCACATCGGGCGTTATCGGAGTGCTTGCGTACGCACCTGCGCGCAGCAGAGAGATCATGTCCCGTAACTCAGCGGGCTCAAGCGAGGCCCGATGATCTGGCCCTGGCATGTCCCTATCAAGCGTGAAGTGTTTTTCGATCACAATTGCGCCGAACCTGGCCGCCATAAGCGGTACCTCGACGCCTTCCGTATGATCGGAGTAGCCGAGCAGACAGCCCAGGGGGCGCATTGCCTCGATGGCGTTGAGATTGACGTCCTCACGCGGGCAGGGGTACTCACTTGTACAATGCAGCAAGACAATCTGTTGGTTGCCTTCCCCACGGATTACCGCCACCGCCTCGATGACTTCATCGAGCGTCCCCATACCGGTGCTTAGTAGTACCGGCTTGCCACAACGAGCGATCTGCTTGAGTAATGGTGTATTCGTGAGGTCGCCAGAGCCGACCTTGTGCGCCGGGACGATGGAATCAACGAAACTCAAAACGTCCTGTGTATGAACCGTTGAGAGGAAAACGACACCGAGGCGGTCTGCCCGGGCCTTCAAGGCGCGAAACTCCTCGAACGGGAGCTCGAGATGCTTAAGCATGGCAAGCTGCGTCTCATAGCCAGCACTTCGCGTCTGGTATGATGCACAAGCTGCGCCATTCGTTACCAGCTTGTCCGTGGTGAAGGTTTGGAATTTGACCGCGTCGGCACCGGCCTCGGCGGCCGCATCGACTAATTGACAGGCTGTCTCAAAGCAACCGTTGTGGTTGATGCCGGCTTCGGCGATGACGAATACAGGTCGGCCTGGACCAACCTCGCGCCCGCCAATGTCTACGAAATCCATGAGTCGGTTGTGGCAAGCCGAAGTGAGACTTCAGTTAAGACGCTGGAACCCTGCGTGAGCTACGGGGCCTTCGAGCGAAGACTCGACGGTCCCAGCAGCATGAGCCTCAGCGATCGTGTGGAAGCATTCGCTGACCGCATCGAGATAGGCTTCAACATGCTCGGGCTGGTGGGCAAAGGTCGCATAGAAAGCGCCGGTCGCCAAAAAGCCCCTTTGAAGCATTAACTGGGTGAAAAGGGTGCGCATCGCGAGCCCGTTCGGATAGTTGAATGAGAGGTGTCCGAGCGGCGCGATTCCGGATATGCAGACCGACAGACCCGCGCGCCTGGCGGCGGCGGCCCAACCCTGCTGTACGGCCGTACCAATGCGCACCAGGTGGGACGGGACCTGACAAGTGCTGTGCTTGCGAATGGTTGCCAGTGCCGCCGCGGGACCGAGTCGCTCGGTCCAGTAGGTACTGCTGATGAAGGTCGTCTGCGCAGCCTGCATCACATCAGCTGCGCCGATGATGGCTGCCATTGGATATCCATTGCTGATTCCTTTGGCGAATACTGCTATGTCCGGCGACACACCGTAGAGTGCGTGGATACCGCCTGTATTCATCCGCCAGCCCGACGTGACCTCATCGAAGATGAGTACGGCACCCGTCTGATGAGCGATCTCCCGAACGCCCTCGAGGAAACCGGGCTGCGGGTCACATGATCGGACCGGTTCCATAACCACCGCGGCCAGTTCTGCACCGTGCCTGGCCACAATACTCTCCAGCTCTCCGATCTCGTTGTAATGGAACGGGAGAGCGGTGCCAGAGAGTACTCGCGGCACGCCGGCCGGCTCCAGGCCGGGCAGCAGGTGAGCACGAAGGGAATCGCCCTCGCTGAGGTTAGCCGCCAGGTACCAGTCGTGCCAGCCGTGGTAGCCGCAGAAAGCGATTTTGTCGCGACGCGTCCGAGCGCGGGCGATTCGGACGGCAACTGCCATCGCCTCGCCTCCGCAGCGAGCGAAGCGCACCATCTCCGCCCAAGGGTGCAACTCGCAAAGCAGGTCCGCGAGTTCCACCTCCTCCGGGCAGTTCAAGGTCGCCATCGAGCCGGCGCGCACCGCCTCGACGACGGCTGCGTCCACGTCCGGATCAGCGAACCCCAACACGCATGCCCCAACGCCGCAGTGGGCCATATCCAGGTAGCGCTTCCCAGACACATCCCAGACCTCAACGCCCTTGGCGCGCTGGTAATAGCTAGGCCAGTGCTCGGGCAGAAACATCTCCGGGCGCTTCGAGAGCAATTGCGTCCCGCCCGGAATGCGTCGGCGCGCATGGCGGTACAATTCAGGACCGTTCGAGGTCATCAATTCCGCTCCACAGTGGCGGCTCCGACTTCCGCGAAATCCAGGTGCAACGCTCGATCGGAGCTTCGTTCAGCCGTTTGAAGCAGTGAGAGTATGTTCTTGTCTTCCGTCAGAGTGTAGCCCCAAGGCTGCTCGCCTCGAATCGCAGCGACAAACGCGCGCATTTCGTCCCGGTACATGTCCTCGGCGGCGATGTAGCCCTCTTCCACCGTACCTTTCGGCTCCTCGTACTCGGTCCATCTGCCGGACGACGCGTCGAAAACCCGAACGCGATGATCGGTCCAGTTCCACTCGATCACGCCGCGCTCGCCAAGGAACCGGCCCACACGATAAGGAACGCGGGCAACCACGTCTACCAACAGGTGGCCCAGGGTCCCCTGACGATGCCGCAAGAGGATCTGGTACACGTCATCGATATCGATCTCCAGCGAAGTCAGCTTGCCCTTGAAGCAAGACACCGCCTCGACTTCGCCCACTGCCCAGACCAGCCAGCTCAGCTCGAATGGAACGATTTCCCTGCAGCCGCCCGTTTGGCGTTTGGCCACATAGTACGAGCGGTAGTCCTCCCAGGGATGCCAGTCGGGCAGATACTGCCCGCAGTGGTAGGTATACGTCAGGATGGGGCCGATGGCGCGGTCCTGAATCAGGTCGCGGATGAGGCGTACGGACGGGTGAAACCGCATCGTGCATGAGGGTGCTGCAACGATGCTCTTGCCGCGGCAGACAGCGATCAGATCATCCATGCCGTCATCAACGACGCTCGCCTCGGTAAAGAAGTGCTTGTCGTTCTTGGCGGCGACCAGAGCGTAGTCGCAGTGCCGATCTGGGGGCGTGGAGATGATCAACGCATCGGGACCCGTGTTCAGCGCCTGTTCGAAGTTGCTGAAAGTAATAATCCCATATTTGTCGCTTGCTTCGGCACGCCGATCCTCGCGCGGATCATAACCGACAATCTCGCCCGCCTTAAGGTATTGGAGATTGCGCAAGCGGCGCTTCCCCATGGAACCCAAACCGACGATGAGGAATTTCATTTTGGTTGTCCTACCTTCGTGTTTAAAGGTTGAGCCGACCCTCGAAGTTCGATGGTCGGCGGTACTGCGAATCAGCCGGAGTGCGACTGGAGCGGACTGGCCTGAATGCGCTGCCAGTAGACCTCGTTCAGGTGCCGATTGATATCCAGGAGTTCCGGCTTCTCATTGACCAATACCAGCGCGTCGCGAAGCCTGATCGCAGCGGACCGATTCAAGAGATGCTCGGCGATGGTCTGCACCAATAAGAGGTCTTCGGGATAGTCAAGCGTCAACCGTAACTGCGGGTCGAAGGCGGGCAGCGGCGGGTCGGGCTGCACCGCCTCGACGCGGAATAGAGAGGAGTTGGAGAAATACCGTGACCACCCATCGACTGGTCCGGGGCCTTTGAGGTCACAGAGGCGCTGCAGCGCGTCCGTGCGCATCGCATACACCCAGCTTCCAATGGGCAAGGCCTCCACTTTGATCAGATCCGCCTTCAGCTTTCGGAGGGCGGCCAGGGCCTGGGCGACGTAATCAGGATCGGTGAAAACCTCGTCTCCCTCGACGAGAGCGAACGTCTCCGTCTGGAAGTGCTTCGCGGCCGCGAGCAGACGGGCTGGAACGTCTTCGGGATCGCCGCGAAAACACTTGGCGCCGGCTCGCTCGGCCTCCGCCACCAACGGATCGTCAATCGGAAGCGAGGTCGTACAAAGGACCGTGTCGACGCCGATGACCAACCGCAAGCGCTCGAGTTGCAGCGTCAGGACAGATCGCCCGCCAACCTGCGCGAGCATCTTATTCGGCAGCCGGGTCGAACCGGCGCGGGCCACTACAAAAACGGCGCTATTTGTTTGCATGGGTCGGCGCGTCATCAACACGCTCACTAGCACTTGCTATAAGAGCGAGCATGAGGGCCAGCAATGGAATGGCGTTTGCCCAGAATCGCAACCGCAAGAACAGGAACGCAGCACGGATACCGAGCCATCGGGCGAAGCGCCACAACTGTCCCTGGTCCGCCTCCGCGGCTTTGCGGCAACGCGCAACCATGGGGTTCGTCGCAATAGCTCATTTAACTGGCGTTCGACCAGCGCGATCATCGTGCGAACCCTTTTGCCGGCGGCGACGACCATATGGCGCCGGATGACAAACGCCTGCGAGCCGGCCGGCCCGGCGCAAAGGCGTGCGGCAGCGCCGGCCAGAGCAAAAACACGACCACGCCAATCTCGGTTTGTCTCGACACCGGGTCGAGGCAGCAAAAGAGAAAGAGCAAGATCCACATGGTCGAAGCAGCACTGCCGTATGCGGTCCCTTTCCACTCCGAAGCTGCGCGAAAAGCCAGAGGGAACATGATGGACAGGAATATCCCCGTCCCGACCAAGCCGAACCGCGCAAGGGTGTCGAACAAGTCGGAGTGACTGCCGATGCCGTGGCCCATCGCGCTATCATCGCGAACCGTGCTGTAATAGGCTCCCACGCCTGTGATCGGATGTTTGACAAAGGTGTCTATCGAGGTCTGATACAGGGTCCCTCGCCCGAACTCTTCCACGTTTCCGGAGAGTACAGCAGCCAGGTCAATCGCCTTCCTAGACAACATTTCACTCCCGATACTTCTAGATACGGACAACATAAGGTCCGCGCCAAGTCCCGACACGAAAAGAAAGCCTGCGAAGATTGCCGAAAGAGAAGCGATGAGTCTCAGGTCCCGGCTCCTGATGTGGTGAATTAGGGCGCAAATAGTTCCGACAATCATGATGCCGATCGAGATGCCAAAGGACGCGAGATACAGGAAGTACGCGAAAACGCACGAACATGCCAAACTAAGCACCCTCTGGCGCAGAGTTCGGCCGGCGCCGACGGAGATCGCGACCAACATCGGTAAGAGCAGGGCTGCGCCGTAGGTGAACCGGTACTCGCCGACGCCGCTGGCGGCAAGATCCCGGAATTGAACCAAGCCTGTGCTCGCCTGCCGTGCTGCCATTGGATTGACCAACAGGACTTGGATGGACGTGATGGTTCCACACAGGAAGCTGAGAATTGCGGCCACGGTCAGAATCACCAGAGTCCGGCTGTCCTCGCGATAGTAGTCGAACACCAACGCGGGCGCAAGGAATAGAAGATAGCCCCCAATGACTCTGAGACCTGTTCCGGCTGTCACGACCTGATAGGACGCATACACCACCCAAAGCGGGACGAGATAGAGATAGCGGCTCATGCGGCGGGGCCAGCCGGGCCTCTGGATGACTGCAATTAACCCCCAGACACCAAACAACCCGACTGTAAACCACCTGTCAATCATAGCCTTGGCAATCGGCAGGATCATGAGCACAATCGCGATCGCGGGAAGGAGGCTGTTGAGCCTGTAGAGAGAGGGTCCGCGCGTTTCGCGCCACTTCGAATCGATGCCACTCGCGGCAGCGGGGATTCGCACGAAGGGAGCAGTCGGACAGTGTTCAGTGGCCAATGGTGTGTCTCAGACTGAGATCGGGATTGCTGACGACCCGCGACTTGCGGGAAAGGGCGTGAGGCCGCCGGGTGCGCGGACGCGCGGGCCGGGGCCCTAACGGCTTCCGGTCTCCAAAGCGCAGGCGATGCCCGGCTTGCCGACGATTACACCGCGAAGAGTGGTTTCCAACAGATCGCTGACGATTCTCGAGTCATGCCTCTGCTGCGCCAGTCGCAAACCATTCAGAGCATAGCTCCGGCGCAGTTCGGGGCCGGAGATCAGCGTTTCGAGGTTTCCGCGAAGCGTCTCCAGGTCGGTAACAACCAACCCTGCCTCATGATCCTGGATATACCGGATCGACGCCACTTCGGCCGGCCCGACGGCAAGGATGCATCTTCCGCTGGCCAGATACTCGGGGATCTTGGTGGAGACGGAGAGCCGGGTGAGTTTACGGCTCACTTTATCCATTGATTCGACATGCACGAGGATATCGGATTCCACTATGACTTGTTGGACTTCCGCTGCGTTAAGAGCTCCCTTAAACTCTACCGCCCCGGGAATACTCAGTCGTTCCACCATGCCATTGTCAAGGCGGTCGGCGGTGTAAATCCGGAGGATGGCCCGCTGCTGTCCGGCATTGATGTCGCGCAACGCTTCGCCAATTCTGCGCAACATTGTCCAGCGGGCAAAAGAGACAACACTGCCGAGATAGGACAGCGCAACGGGAGCGCGTGCGCCCGGGGCCGGCGCCGGCTCAATTCGCCCGCACGCCGTGGGCAGAGTCGTATACTCGACACCAAAGATCCGCCGGTACTCTTCGCCAATCAGATCGCAACTCGAGAAGAGTCTTGCGGCCGAGCCCACCACGCGCCGCATAGTGCGGCGAACAAGCGCCTTCTGGAGCCAGAACAGCGGAGACAGCGAAAAGCTACAGACGCTGTACACGTCATCGCCCAGGAACACGACCAGAGGGACGGCGCGGCTCCTGGCAACATGTGATGCGAGGCCATATGTAAACGAGTATTTGCCCCCGACCAGGAAGACCACGTCCGGCGAAAAGTCCTCCACCCAGGCACTCAGCTCGCGGGTTCGCCAGCGAGCCGCCCGCCATATCGCATCCCGCAGCAGCATCACGCTCGGGCTCCTGGGGAAGTCGTACACCCGCTGTTGCAGGGGAGAGGGGGCACAACCGCTCTCCTTATCAGTCCCGGCAACGTCAACGCTGCCAACGATGCGGCCGCAAGGCCGCCGTCCCAGGACGCTCCCAAGTGCGTCGAAATCGGTGATTCGATAGTACCTGCCGCACATCGGACCGCGCGGCACTTCGACATGAAAGAATAGTTGAGCTAGTGCGTCCGGATCCCAGTGCTTGAAAAACGAGGACAATGTGATGCCGGTGTTGTTCGTATCGCTGAACGGAGGGTGGCTAACGACCAGTACCCTGGGGTAGATTGTGTTTCGCATGCGCTTCTTCTGCCGTCGCAGCTTGCGGGCGGCGGATCACCGTTTCCCGGACCTCTACAGGCCTCCGGTCAGCGACACTCGCCTTTGCGCCATACGACACGGTTCACATAATCGACATAGCTCAAAATGATCCGGAGAACCTTCTCGGAGACGTTGGGGACACAGTAGTCCTCCGGCATCCGAAGCGTGCGCTCGCCGCCCCGGCCCTGTGACTCCAGCACGGAGAGCCCAAGGACGACATTCTCCGGATCGAGGCCGGTCATCATGACCGCGGCCTCCTCCATGCCCTCCGGCCGCTCGTGCGCCTCGCGAATGTTCAGTGCAGGAAAGTTCAGAATTGAGGATTCCTCTGTGATGGTCCCGCTGTCGGACAGCGTCGCCTTCGCGTGCATCTCGAGATGCACGTACTCGGTGAATCCAAGTGGCTTCAGCAACTCCACCTCGGCCGGTAGCTCGGCACCCATAGACTCCAGCCGCTTCCGCGTCCGGGGATGGGTGGAGAAGATAATCCGCAGGCCATACCGGGCGGCCAGCTCACACAGCACATCCACCAGCTTGCGCGCCTGCTGGGGTGAGTCAATGTTCTCCTCGCGGTGCGCACTGATCAGGAAGTACTGCCCGGGCGAGAGCCCGAGGCGTGCGAGAACAGTGGAGGCATGGATCTTGGGCAGGTAGTGATGCAACACTTCGAACATCGGGCTGCCAATCTTGATCACCCTGTCCGCCGGAAGTCCCTCGCGAAGCAGGTAGCCCCGCGAAATACTGCTGTAGGGCAGGTTGATATCGCTGATGTGATCGACCATTTTCCGGTTGATCTCTTCCGGCACGCGCTCGTCAAAGCAGCGATTACCCGCTTCCATGTGGAAGACCGGAATCCTACGACGCTTCGCCGAGTACGCCGCGAGGCAACTATTGGTATCCCCGAGCACCAGCATGGCATCCGGCGCCAGGCTGCCGAGCGCCTCGTCGGATCGCGCAATCACAATTCCAACTGTCTCGGCTGCCGTGGCGGCGGCGGCGTTCAAGAAGACATCCGGTTTGCGGATCTCCAGATCATCGAAGAAGATCTGGTTCAGTTCGTAGTCGTAGTTCTGACCGGTATGGATGATTGAGTGATGGGTATAGCGGTCCAGAGCGGCCATGACTCGCGAAAGCCGGATGATCTCAGGGCGCGTGCCTACAACCGTCGCGACTTTCATGCCGTAACTCGCTCACCGGCTTCGGCGGGAGGCAGAACGGGCATGTGGTACGTGTCCGGCCGGTCAGGCTCGAAGATCTCGCTCGCCCAGAAGAGCGTCACCAGTTCGCCGGAACCGACGTTCTCGATCGAATGCGTGAAACCAGGCGGGATATCGATCACCTGAAAACCCGCGCCGCAGACTCGGTACTCCGTTACTCGCGAACCCTCGATGTGGCGCATACGTATGATCCCCTCACCCTGGACCACAAAGAATTTCTCGGTCTTCGTGTGGTGGTAGTGGTTCCCACGGGTTACTCCCGGCTTAGTTTTGGAGATGGAGATCTGCCCGAAATGCGGGGACTTGATGAACTCCGCGAAGCAGCCGCGCTCATCCGCCCTAATGTGAAGCTGCTGCCGGCGGCATTCATCGGGCACGTAGGAAAGAAATGTGGCGAACAGTTGCTGGTTGAAGCGAATGGAGAAGTCCGGCGCGAGGAGACTTGTGTGCATTTCGTGGAGCGCTTGAATCCTGCCCGCGAGGTCACCCAAAGTGATCATGCATGTCGGCAACTTGGGGACCGCGCCGTTTTCCCCCGTCAACTCGGCCACAAATGCGTCCACCACATCGTCAATATAGACGAGTTCGACCTTTCGGGAGTGGTCCGAAATTGCGATGGGAAGATCGTTAGCGATATTGTGGCAAAAGGACGCGACCACCGAGTTGTAGTTGGGCCGGGACCACTTTCCGAACACGTTTGCCAGCCTGTAGATGCGCACGACCGCGCCGGTTTCGGCCGCGAAGGCTTCCAGCGCTTCTTCCGCCTTGCGCTTGCTGACACCGTATGAGTTCTCGATCGCGGCCTGGGTCGAGGAGGAGAGGACAATCCTCGGCGTGCGCCCTTGCCCACGCAGGATATCGCAAATATCGCGGGTCAGACCCGTGTTGACGGCCGCAAATTCTTCGGGGTCCTGGGGCCGGTTTACACCAGCGAGATGGTAGACGATGTCCGCTTGGCTCAGCGCCTCACGCAACTCGGAAGCAGCGCTGCCAAGGTCGAACAACCGCAGATAGCATCCGCCCTGGGCGCGCAAGCGGCTCACGAGGTTTCGGCCGATAAAGCCTTTCGCGCCGGTTATCAGGGCGTTCATACTGCGACGGCACCGTTCCTGAGGGCTTGTCGAACACACTCCAGCTTCAGCAGGAGCTCAATCATCTCCGGCCGATCCAGACGGTGCGTGTTCTGCGACGTGTACTCCTCTGCCAGCGAGACATCCGTCTGGCCTTCGCTGAAATATTCCGAATAGTTGAGATCGCGAACGTCGGCAGGAACGCGGTAGTACCCGCCGAGATCTTCGGCTTTTACCATCTCTTCCCGGTTAAGAAGGGTTTCGTGGAGCTTCTCGCCATGGCGAGTACCAGTAATGTGGATTTTGGAATGCGAATCGAAGAGTTCCTTCAGTGCTTCTGCGAGCGTGAGAATAGTCGCGGCCGAGGCCTTCTGGACGAAAATGTCTCCCGGCTTCCCGTTTTGGAAGGCATAAAGAACGAGGTCGACTGCGTCATCGATTGTCATCATGAAGCGCGTCATGTTCGGGTCGGTGACAGTGAGCGGCTTACGTTCGAGAACCTGGCTAATGAAAAGCGGGATCACCGATCCGCGAGAAGCCATGACGTTTCCGTACCGCGTGCCGCAGAGAATCGTGCCGTTGTCGCCGTGCATTCGGGCCTTAGCGATCATCAACTTCTCCATCAGCGCCTTGGACATCCCCATCGCGTTGATTGGGTAGACAGCTTTGTCCGTGCTCAGCATTATGACGTTTTTCACCCTGCAAGTCAGAGCAGCGTTCATTACATTTTCCGCGCCAAGGGCGTTCGTCTGAATAGCCTCCATCGGAAAGAACTCGCAGGAAGGCACCTGCTTGAGGGCGGCCGCATGAAACACGAAGTCCACTCCTGATATGGCATTGCGCAGACTGCTCTCGTTGCGTACGTCGCCGATGTAGAATTTCAACTTCGGATTGGCATACGCGCGCCGCATATCGTCCTGCTTTTTCTCGTCCCGCGAAAAGATTCGGATCTCGGCGATTTTCGTCTCCAGGAAACGCCGGAGGACGGCATTGCCGAATGTCCCCGTTCCACCAGTGATAAGGAGGGTTCTACCACTAAACATGATGTCCGCACCTGTTCGAATGGTTTTCGCTGTGGCGTGCCGCCTGGCACCCCGTGGCGAGATTCGATGCCGGCGATCTTGGCCGCAAAGGGTTGTTGGTCGGGCGTGGCCGGCTCACGTGGTTCGGTTCTCCCGGGTCGAGACAGCGACGTCCCGCAGAAAGTCGAATGTCTTCTCCGCGCACCGGGACCATGTGTGCTGGCGCGCATAGCGCATGGCACGTTCCGCGCACTGCCGCCGCATTACCCCGTCGGCACAAAGCCGCGCGACCGCGGAGGCAATCTGAGTGGAATCCTCGGGATCGAAGTACTCCCCGGCATCGCGTAACACGTCGGGTAGCCCGGTCCGGTTCGAGCAGGCCACCGGGAGCCCCGATGCCATTGCTTCGAGCAGCGTGATGGATGACGCTTCACAGGAGGAGGCAAACACGAAAATGTCGGCTTTCCGGTGCAGAGAAGGCATGGTATCGTGGCTGACTTCGCCCATCCAGTGCGTAAATGTGCTGGCGCGCTCCCGCTCGAGAACGCGCTGAAGCGCCCTCCTGCCCAGTTCATCGGCGCTTCCGGCCAGCCAGAGCTGATAATCCACACCAGTGGACTCGCGCAACTGCTTGATGGCTTTCACCACGTTCCACTGGTGCTTGTACATGTTCACGGTTGATACGTATAGAAGGTTGCGTGGCGGCCGGTCAATGGTTGGCGTGGGACTGTCCGCGAGGAAGTCCGCTTCAACGCCGTTGGGAATAACGGTCCACCGCCTGATGCCAGGAACCTGGCGTACTGCGAGTTCCTGCGAATACGGCGAGGAGAAGATGATCCCTGCGGCCTTGGGATAGAGCGCACGATGCCGGCTGCGCATTCTCCGCAAGTTTCTCCACCAAACCTTGGAATACCGGTATTTCCGGTACTCCTTGTCGTCGAAATACAGAAGGTTGTGGCATGCCGCCACCACCGGCACGCCGCCTGGAAAAGACCCGAGGCTGCCCGACGCATAGAACAAAACGTCCGGCCGCAGTTCGCGCACGAATCTACTGAACTGCATCCGCTCCCACAACTGCGCCGAGATGGCGTTCTTGAGGGAGGGCACGGTGATGACGCGGACGGCGGGATCCAATGGCCCGAGTTCTTCCGGCAGTGAGGGACTGCACACCAGAGATACGCGGACGCCGGAGGGTCCCGCAGGAGTGCCGAGCACCCCGTTGAGATATCGTATGTACCCTCCACTCCCTCCCCGGCCCCCGTAGCAAAGTGCGTGGATCATATCCTGCGGCAGTCTCAAGCTGCAACTCCGTAATTCCCCGGGCGCGGAAGCCCCTCCACATTCATCCGTGGGTATGAGACCCCCGAATTAGTCTTCGAGTCTTCTCGATGAACTCGACGCGCAATTCCGGTATGGCGCATCCCGCCGCAACTGCAGACATGCTCCACACCAAGCCGATTAGGCCCAAGGTAAGCAGCCGCGATGAGGGTACAGGGAAGAACAAGCGAGCCAATAGAATTACAGGGAGGGCAGCGAGCAAAGGGCGAAGCATATCCCGCAGTACCCATTCCTGAAGTTCACCGGGCAGGAAGCGACGGTGGAGCAAATATATGAAAGGCGGCACGGTGCAGAGGCTCATGATCAACCACGAAGAGCCAGCGCCCACAATGCCATATTTCATAATCAGGAAAAGCAACAGGGGTATAATCAAGAGAACCGAGGCAATGTTAACCTGTAGGTTCAACGTGACGTGGCCATGAGCAAGAGCAACATAGGACGGAACAACCTCAATGGCCTGCAGCAGTTGACCTCCGAGCAGAAAGGAAGCAGCTACTCCCGCACGTTCCGCGGCGAGGGCCGAACCCGTCCAGGAGCGGATAAAGTCACCCCCAAACAACACAAGGGTCATCCCTGCCGGAATAGTGGCAACGGCCACCAGTGCGGACGTCCGATGGTAAAGCCGCGTAAGACCGTTGGAGTCCTCTGAGGCAACCAGTGCCGTGAGACGCGGAAATACGGCCAAAACGATGGGGCCAGCCAGCACCAGCGGAGCCGAGGCGAGAGCGCCGGCAAGCGTATAATATCCGAGCATCTCCAGCGAGAGCATCTTGCTAACTGCCAGTTTGTCGGCCTGGGTCAAGAGCGCGGAAACAACCGCCATGCCGGCCATGCCCGCTGCATAACGCCACGTGTTGCGGAACACCTGCCACCGGAAATGCGGCTGGGATTGGTCTGGGATGGATGGCAGGGCGCGCCAGAGACTGAGACGAGCGGCTGAGCAATAGATAACGTTGGAGATCAATTGCCACAAGGCGAAGGCGAAAATCGTCGGAGAGAAAAGCCACAATACCAGAACCGCCCCAAGTCCCCTGAATAGACCGGTCGCAACCCCTACGGAATTCGCCCGGACTTGTCTCTGTAGGCCCATTAGCCCGCCAATATAAAGTCCAGAAGGTAACTGAAGAGCGATGGCAACTCCCATTAATCGGATGGCTGTGGCCATTTCGTGCGGCTGCAAAACCCTGGAGCGCAGCCAGTGCGTGGCAATTACTGGAGCCAAGGCCCAAATAATGACGGCTAAGGCGGAAGAAGTGCAAAGATACGTCGATTCGTACGTGCGCAGCAAGTCTCCCATTTCTGCGGCAGAGTCTCTGCGCACGGAAAGCCGGGCCATCTCCCGGTTCAGGGCGGCCGTGAATCCCATGTCCGCGAAAGCAAGGACGCCCAGCAATGTTGAGTAGAACCCGACAACCCCGTATGCCTCGATCCCGAGGAACTTGAGATAGAGAGGAACAAACAGATAGATGGAGATGACGCTCCAGGCGCGAGCTATCAGGTTGGCAAGGATGTTTTGCCTTATCATTTGAATCCAGAGCCGTCCTCAAATCCGGACTTCAGATGTGGCGGGCGGCTGGGGTCCCAACGCACATAGCGCCAAATTCCGAGTCGTGCGCCAACGAACCAGTTGACGTTTAGGGGATGTGATTGACTTACGAACGGGCCTATCGAAGCGGTTGGCGGAGCTGGCCGGATGCATGATCGCGTTACAGTCAGATATTGATGATAACAAGACACTCAGACTCCCCCAAATTCCGTTTGGCGGACCTATAGAACCGCCGGCCCTGAGCAGGAATCTGTAAGGCAGCGCGGTTTCGCTGGGTTTCTCTTCACAGCGCCTCCGGGGCCGTTCTCGAGTTGAGGGCTGCGGAGGTGCGTCATCGCCAATGTTTCCGGGCCTTTCGGCGGTTCTTTGAGCGTGATTACGGCCGACGTTGATCGACCGGCCGGTGCAGCGCCCCACCGGCGGACTGGGCGAAAAGCCTATTGCGGGAAGGTGAGCCCGTCTCCCGGGGCGTGGTCCCGGTTCACTCCGACTCTGGAGCGGTCGAGCGGCCACCCTGAGAAGGTCAGGCACAGACAACCCTCATCGAATCAGCTCGTGACGTCCATTGATCGGGCCCGTTCCATGCACGCCCGACGCAGAACGTCGAGTCCTCAGAGGCCCGGTGGTTTCCAAGCTTCGGGGCACAGTGCCGACCCAAGCCGGCCCGGCACGCTCTGAAAACGTCCAAGACGATCCCCACGGTCAAGTCTCCGCTAATTGCCCACTTCTCCAGATTCTTGCGCAGAGCCGCAAACTGTGAAACGAATCCTCGGTGTCACGGGGGCGCCAGGAATATTATTCGTGCCGCATCAGCGAGTTGGGAGCCGGAAGGGGGCGGCGGACGGGCTCACCCATCTTAGGATGGGGCGATGATGAACTATCTCACGAAACTGTATGAATTGGGGGCGCTGCCGGTGATTCGCGCTGGCGCGACGCAAACCTTGGCGATCGGGCCGGCCTCGGCGGCGAGCGGGGCGTTGGGCGCGGGGGTGGTGCGGCTGGTGGCGACGAGCGATTGCCACATCGCGATCGGGCGGCCGGCGCCGGCGGCGGACGCGAACAGCCTGCTTCTGCCGGCGGGCGTTCCGGAGTACTTCGCCTGCCTCCCGGACGACAACCTTGCGGTGATCCAGGCCGCGGCGGCCGGAACGCTGTACATCACCGGGGCACAGTGAGATGATCTGCCGCACGGGGAGATTGATGAGCCCGGAGAGCACCAGGGGACTGCCGCGCGCGGGTCTGGCCTCGTACTGGCTCCTGGCGCAGGACAACCTGGACCTCCAGACGATCCCCGACCTGAGCGGGCACGGCAACACACTGCAACTCGGCAGCACGGGCGGCGTGGATGCGAACGACCCGACACTGACGCAGGCGGGGGCAGTGTTCGACGGGGTGGACGACTACGGTTTGTGTTCCATGACGCTCCATGGAGCGGGAAGGACGCTGGTGGCGGTGGCGAAAGTGCCATCTGATCCGGCGGTATACGCGATGCTGCAGTCCGGCGGATACGCGACCTACCATGCTATAGCCGCTGGTCCGGTTTACTTTGCGAGCGATGTGTTTGGTGGAACGCAGAGATACGCACACCACCCATCGGCGCTGTCCCTGGACACATGGTATTTCCTGGCCAGCCGTCGAGCCACGGATCACCTCAACCTGTGGGTCAACAGTTCCCGCTACGTGGCTGAGGTTAGCGGGGCATTGGCAGCCGTGGATCTGCCGTGGGTTGGCAGGTTCACCGATGGGGAGTGTCCTTATCACGGCACAATAGCGGCTCTCCTGTCGTACGACAGCGCGCTCTTGGACGCGGAGATTGCGCGGGTGTACGGCTGGCTGAAGGCTGAATTGGCACCGCGAGGCGTTACGCTGGCGTAGCAGGGATTCATGCGCCAGGGGGGCCGCCAGGCTGCGTGGGAGGCCTGCGCCGCGCCAAAGAGGCCGAGCAGGGGCTGGGCCGCGGACCCGGGGGTCCGCCCCACCGGTGTTCTCTACAGAGGGTCGAGACGCACGGAACGGAGTGAAGGGAACGTGTACGCGAGCGACGGAGCGGTCCTGAGCGGGAAGCTCAGCGTGCAGGAGGCGCACGCGCGGGCGAATACGCAGGCGGCGGAGCAGATCCGCAGAAATGGGGCTGGGAACTGCCATGTTTCGCCGGAGGATTACGACCCGGTGCTTAAGTCTCATTTGAGAAGGAACTGACGGCCGAGAGTCCGCGCCGAGAAGAGCATCGAGTCCATTGTGCGTTGGCGGGGGAGAACTTGAAGGACAAAGAGAGGAAGCACGGGAAGAAAAAGCCGCTGGTCATCGAGTGCAAGAGCACTGGGAAGATCACCCCGGAGCCAAGGTTCGAACCGCCGCGGCTGTCGCTGGTGGAGTGCATCGAGCAGGATCTGAAAAGGCGGAGCTCCTGAGGATCGTGGACGGTGTGAAACGACGACAGCCGCGAATGAACGCGAATGAACGCGAATGGAAAACAGCCGGATGAGTGATGACGCATCCGAGTCTGAGGATGCTCGGCGCCGGTTGGATTGGGTCACTACAGATGAGAACCCCAGGCGTCGGCTGGAGAGCCGACGCGGCACGCTGAAGCGTGCGCCACGAATTCGCGTTCCTTCGCGGCGTGCGGTCCGCTCCCTGACGGTCGCGGCTCGGCAGGGACCATCGCGGACAAGCTGAAGCATGCCCCACATCAACAAGTTGCCCAGCAATTCTCTCGTTTCGATCAAAGTTCGCCCGTTCGGGTCGATGCGTTGTTTGGGGGACAACGATGTCGAAACTGATTCGGGTGGTGCTGGTTGTGGTGCTGGCGGGCGCGTGTTTTGGCGCCCAGCCGGTGCGGAAGAGCAACTGGAAGAAGCAGTGGATTATCTCGGCGGTGGCGCTGGCGGCGACGAGCCTCTGCGATGCGCACAGCTCGATGGGGCGGGTGGAGCTGAATCCGCTGCTGCGGAACTCTCGAGGGGAATTCAGCGGGGCCAGAGCGGCGGCGTTCAAGTCGGTCGCGGCCGGGGGCATGCTGGCAGTGCAGGCGATGCTCGCGCGCCGGAATCCCGAGACGTACAAGACGGGGACGGTGGTCAACTTCGTGGCGGCCGGGGCGCTTGGGTTGACAGCCGTCAGGAACTCGCGGTAGCAGATCAGCGGAGAGAAGAATAGCCGCGAATGAACGTGAATCAGAGATTCTGGTCTCTGACGGACACCTGGCGCAGTGCATCAACTACCTGCGCGCTTCCAGGATGAAGATGGCTCTACTGGTGAACTTCCAGAAGCCGAAAGCGGAATGGAAGCGGGCGGCGTCCCAGCTTTAGGTTTGGTCCGCCGCGGCCGTTCCGTTGGTCTTTACGGGGTGCTGGGGCTGCGGGCGCCGGGCCGGGTGACGGCTATGGCGGCCACGGTGGCGGCGGCGGCGGCGCCGGCGATGATGACGACGGCCGTTTTATGGCTGCCGAGCCAGGGGGCGCCAGCCTCGCAAGCGCATTGGCCCTTGCCGGCCTCGACCTGGGCTTGGCCTACGACCTGCACAAACACCTCTCCGTTCGCACCAATGGATACGCTGCCCTCGGTCTCGGGCGCGGGCTTGATGGGGTGTCCCAAGGCACAGACCTGGAGCTTGGAAGACACGGGCATCTTGTAAGTGACCGCGCCTACATACAGTTGGACCACACAGCGATCGCAGACGCGGAGCGTCACGCGCGTGCTCTTGGCCAGCGTGACACGGACGCCGTCGGGGAAGGTGATCACGGCGACATCCTCGGCAGTCACGATCTCGTCACTCGCGGCCAGCGGCCAGTTGGGGGCGGCGGTGGTCGGGATCACGGTTCCGTTGACCTTGACATAACCGCCGGTGGTCAGGGTGGCGACCGGTTGGGCAGAAAGGGCGAAAACGATCACGCAGACAAGCAGCAAAGGTCGGAACATCGAGGGCTCCTTGAATTCATATCATACACCGGAAACATGCGCGACGCATATGAAATTTTGCGGCAGTTACGGTTTCGCAAGTGGTTTCTAGTACCTGGGGTACTGGAGCGTGCGCGGCCGGGATGGAGGGGGAGGAGAACATGGCCGCGCTGGCGATGGCGGAAACCCAGGCCAGGACGAGGGCGTTGGCGGGGATGTAGAGGTTGAAGTCGACGACACTGTGAAGCAGGATGGCGGCGATGGAGGCAACGCAGGCTGTGGCTAGGGCGCGGCCGTCGGGGGCAGCGTGGCGGATGGCGGCGCGGATGGCCTGGAAGAGAACGGCGGCGATCAGCACGGCAATGATGGTGAAGCCGGCGAGGCCCAGCTCGGCCAGGGATTGCAGATAGTCGTTGTGGGCGTAGTCATCGGTGACGAGCGGGCCGGAGATTTTGTGCGGCATGAAGGCGGATTCGTAGCCGCCGAGGCCGCAGCCGAAGACGGGGTAGGCGGCGATGAGGGGGAGGGTCTCGCGCCAGAGTTCGAGGCGGTCCTGGCGGGTGAGGCCGTCGGAGAAGTCGAGGGAACCGAAGCGCTCGATGAGCTGGTCGGAGGGCAGGAA
>Ga0187850_10001035_pt1 | contig 32194 bp, 27 predicted proteins | sample June2016WEW_4_15_FD_132436 | JGI IMG/M metagenome (GOLD analysis project Ga0187850, IMG submission 132436) | Peatland microbial communities from SPRUCE experiment site at the Marcell Experimental Forest, Minnesota, USA - June2016WEW_4_150 | ecosystem: Environmental > Terrestrial > Soil >...
CATGAACAAGCGATATATTCTCCCGGCGGTTTTCGCCCTTGTGCTCACGGCGGGGATAAGCGCCCAGGCATTCTCCGTCAGCTACCTTGACGGCGTTGCGGAGCTGCAAGCGGCAAAGGTTTGGCAGGCCCTCTCCATCGGCGACAAGGTACCGGCCGATGCGAGCGTGCGGATCTCTCAGAACGGATCGCTCGAGCTCCTCAGGGGCAAGTTCAAGATCACGATCCTCAAGGACGGCGTCTATAGCATGGCGGCCCTTGCCAAGGCAACCGAAAAGTCGGGGGCCGGCGGCATCGGCAGCACCCTATCGCAGAAGCTGGCGTCATTGACCACGGAAAAGGCCAAGGCCACCCAGGTCGGAGGCGTGCGCGCCGGAGACCAGGGACAGGCGTCCGTGATGTGGGTGGACGAGAATGACGAGACCCGCGGCAAGGTGCAGGCCCTGCTGGAGGAAAAGAAGTTCGCGGACGCCCTGAATGTGCTGGACCAGGCCATCAAGGATTCATCGGTGGAGACGGACAAGGCGGAGTTCACCTATCTCATGGGTGTGGCGTACTACGGCAATGGCCAGACTGCCCGGGCCTACCACGCGTTGGAGCAGATTTCCCCGGAGCCGGATGCCGCCTGGTACGCGCGGTACGTCATTCTCAAGTCGCAGGTCCTGGTGGACACTTCCAATTTCAAGGACGCGCTGGCCATTCTTTCTCCGTTTATCACCGCCTTCCCGACGGGCGAGGCGACACAAGTGGCCTGGCTTCTCACCTACTACAGCCAGAAGGGGCTTGGGGACCAGGCATCCGCGCGCGCGGCCCTCGAGGCAGGATACAAGCTCGATCCTTCCACCGACACGGCAAAGCTCATCGATCAGCAGAGGAAGGGTCAGTAGGCAAAGGCGTCAGCCCCTGAGCGCGGCGAGGAGGGCGACGAGCCAGGAGCGATTGTCCGCGCTCGCGTAGCTCATGCGCCCGCCCATTCTGCTGAAAGTCTTGCAGAAACGCAGGTAATAGGCCGGGTCGTCCTGGGCGGGCTCCATGCCCGATTGCCAGTCCCAGCTCGAGTGGGCGAGGTCTACTACGTGGATCGAGAAGTCCTCGATCCTCCTGCCCTCGCGCCGCGCCGCATTGCGCGCCATCGAGAGTGATTTCTCGAAGATCATGGGGGACATGACCGCCGACCCGACTGAAAGGTACACACCGCCCTCGATTCGCGAAATCGAGTCGGCGTACGAGAGAAAGTCGAGCTCCGCGGTCCTTCCGACGGCGGCGCCCGAGCTCATGGGGTGCGCGTAGATGATGTCGTGGCCGAACATCGGGTGGCAGGTGAAGGGCACCCCCGCCGAGTAGGCGGCGGCGGCGAGTGAGTAGCGCTTGTGGGGATGCGATATGACGACTCGCCCGGCGGCGAGGCCGCGCCTTCTTATGAGGGAGACAAGATCGGCTGCCGCGGCTGCCCTGGTGAGCGCCGCATTGCCCACGGGGCCAATTGCGGCCTCCGCGCCCCCACGAATGGCGGCCGAAAGCCGGGACTCCGCCGGCAGCTCGAGCCCGTCCTCGGCGATCATTGCGCCGACCGACTCGCCATAGCCCATGCCGCGCCAGGCCCCGACGGCGAGGGCGAGATTGAGGTAGGCGCCCGTTTCCTCCCAGATGCCGAACTGCCCTTCCGCCACGTAGCGCTTCACGTCCTCCCCGGAACGGCCCTGATAGGCGAATTCCCAATCATGGATCACGCCGGCCCCATTGGTCGCGAAGTGGCTCACCCAGCCGCCTTCCATGAGCCGCGCGAGGACGCGCGAGAGTCCGTTCTTGATGGTGTGGGCTCCGAAGGCCAGGATGACCGCGGCGCCCCGTACGCGCGCCGCCCGAATTTCCGAGGCCGCTGACGCGACATCCTCCCGCGCCTCAAGGGAGAGATTGGGCTCGAAGGAATCGGGGTCCACCATATCTCTCTCGAGGTCGAGCTTGTTCTTCCTCTCGGAGAGGGGGCGGAACTCGATCCGCTCGCGGTCGAAGTATGGTTTCATGCCATGGTCTCCATCCAGAGGTCAAGGGCCGGGTAGAGCTCCTCGGGCCTCGCCGTCCCCGTGGATCCAAGCTGCCGCACCGTGACCGATGCAACGAGATTGCCGAGCAGGGCGGCCTCCTCGAGGCTCGCTCCCGCAGAGAGAGCGAGAACGGCACCCGCGGTGAAAGAGTCTCCCGCTCCCGTAGGGTCGACGGGGCCGGTGACCCGGACGGCGGGCACGCGGACAGGGCGGCCGGCCTCGGCTCCTCGGGTCCAGACGCCGCGCTCGGCCGCGGTGGCGAAGACCGCCGCCCCCGCTCGCTCTGCGACGCGCGGGAGAGCGGCCGCGATGAGAGCATCGGGAAGAGAGATGCCCGTCCTGGGGTCAGGGATCCCTGCCAGCTCGAACTGGTTCATCTTGAGGATGAGGCCGCGGAAGTCCATTATGCGCCGCCTCGAGTCGGCCCACGCTACAATTCGTGGATAGGAAGCGAGCTTGGCCGGCAACGCCTCCACAATCCCGCGGGTCACGGTCCCGAAGTCCGGCTCCTCGACCTGATCCATGACGATGAGGGCGTCTATTTCCGGGAGGGCCTGGTCCAAAGAGGCGAGGATCCTCTCTTCCAGGTCGCGGCCCGTGGGGAGACGGTTCTTAAGATCGTAGCGGCTGTGCTCGCCCTCGAGGCTCAGCGCGTCCCGGTCGCGCGGCTTCAGGTAGGTCGGAGTGCGCCTGCCGCGATCCAGGTGCAGGGCACGCGCGTCGCAGTGAAGCGCTGCCAGATCGGCGCGCAGCTCGTATCCCTCCCCTTCATCCCCGCTGAAGCCTATGGCGCGAATCGTTCCTGCGCCCAGGGCCGCGAGGTTGCAGACCACAGTTCCCGCCGCGCCAGGACTATGCCGGGTCGCGACGACCTGGTGAGCGACCTTCCCCGTCTCCAGCGACTTCTCGGCAAGGGCGGGGTCGACTTCGAGGTATTTGTCCAGGAAGAAGTCCCCGAGCACGGCCACCCTGAGTGAGGGGAATGCCCCTAGAATCCGGGCGAGGGAATCGCGGTTGAAGCCGCGGAGCCCGGCCGCGACATCCGCACCGCTCACAACGCTGCCTCTCCGCCTCCGGACCAGAGGTAATCGAGGAGCCGCCCCGCCTCGCGGTAGTCAGGAATCACGATGTCCGCTCCTGCGCCGATGAGCCTGTTTCTCTTCCACGTGTCGGGCTTTCCCGACTTTCCCGCTTCGTCGCTCGCCACCCCGACCGCGAGCCCACCCACGGCCTTGCAGTCCACGATCTCGACGTAGCCGTCGCCGAAGGCCACGAGCCTCCGGCCGTCCACTCCGTTCGTGTCGAGGATGCGGCGGATGACCATCTCCTTGGAGTAGGTCCTGTGGTCGGGCTGTGCGCCGTGGATGGACGCGGGGGCGTACTCGTCTATGCCCAGGAGCCGCGCCTCCTCCAGCACGTAGGGTTCGTCCGTCCCAGAGGCAATGTGGATCGCGACGCCCCTGTCGCGCAACATCGCGAGGAGCGCGAGCGAGCCCGGGACGAGCATCTCGTCGGGCGGGATGGATCCATCGGCGAGTCCATTCCTTCGAGACGCAATGCGCGACATGAGGAGCTCGTGGTACTCGGCCTTGTATTCCAGCGGATCCCTGGGCAGGCCGCCCCTCGCCTTCACCTCTTCGGCGAGCCGGATCATCTGGTAGACCGTCTGCTTGCCGGTGAGCCTGGTGACGAAGTCGCGGACCAGGGCCTTGATCGACTCGGGATCTTCTCCTTTGCGGGCAAGGGGAAGGAGGACGCGGACCATCATTGGCACCATGACGTCCATCCACCCCTCGCGCACGAGGCTCAGCGTGCCATCGAAATCGAAGAGGGCGTGCTCCGGGGCCGCGCCGACGGCGCGGGGCCGCACGAGCTCGATCGAGGTCCCGGGGATGAAGCTCGTGCGCGAGGGCGCGGGCCAGTCCGCGGCGTAGTCACGCTCAGCCACGGACAGCCTCCGGGAGAGCGCGCCCCAGCACGGCGTAGGCGAGGTGGTCGAGCACCATGTGAAGGTCTTCGGTGACCTGCATGTCGGCTATCGGGACGTGGACGCCGTGCTGCGCAATCCGCTTGAGCGCGCCCCCGTCGTAGCCGGTCAGGCCGACGGTGACTGCACCCTCCCCGTTCGCGTATTCGATGGCCTTGAGAATGTTGCGCGAATTGCCCGATCCAGAGATGGCAATGACGAGGTCGCCGGGCTGGAGGAAGTTGCGGAGCTGTTCGACGAAGACCTCCTCGTAGGCGACATCGTTGGCGTAGGCCGTCAGGGTAGGGACGTTGTCGGACAGGCACAAGAAACGGAAGCGCCTCGCCTTGCCATAGGAAAGTCCCTTGTTGAAATCGGCCGCGTAGTGTGACGCGGTGGCGGCCGATCCCCCGTTGCCCATTGTGAACACCGTCCTGCCCTCTTCGAGGGCGTCGAGGAGGAGGCCGAGAAAATGGTTCACCTCCGCGCGCGATATTCGGTCGATGGTCGCCTTGAGCCTCTCGAAGTACTTCAAGATGTCGGAGCCGAAGTCGGGATGCATGCACGCCTCTCTTTCAATACGGAAACATCGCGAGCGAGCCGGCCCCGATCAGGGCCGCGTCGTAGCCGAGCTGGCTCGGGCCCAGGACGGTCCTCCGTGCTCCGGCGGCGAGGACAAGGGAAGGGACGTGGCGGAGAAGTACCGGCAGGATAAGATCCAGGGCGCCGGCCACGCCGCCCCCCAAAACGACCGCCTCCGGATCAAGGAGAGTATACACGGCGGCGACGCCCCGGGCGAGCATGACCGCGGATTCACGCAGCACTTCGATGCACAGGGTGTCCCCCGCGCGCGCGCCCTCGGCTATCGCCCGCGCATTCACTTCAGAGCGCGGTCGCGCCGCGAGGTAACCGCCGTCGGCGTCGAGCCGCCGCAGCGCCCTTCGCATCCAGGCGGGGCCGGCCGCCTCGGCCTCGAGACAGCCCCGGTTGCCGCAGCCGCACACCTCGCCGCCGGGGTTCACCACGAGATGCCCGATCTCCCCTGCCATCGCGTTCGCCCCGCCGACGATCCGCCCCCCGGAGACCACGGCCCCGCCGATGCCCGTGCTCACCGTCATCCAGAAAAAGGAATCCAGGCCCCTCCCGGCGCCGAAATGGGCCTCGGCCCAGGCGCATGCGTTGACGTCATTGTCGGCCTCGGCATGGAGACCCAGGGCATCCTCGATCATCGGGACGAAGGGGACGTGGTCCCAGCCTGAGGAAGCCGAGCGCAAAAGGATCCCGCCCTTGCGGTCAACGACACCTGGCAATGCCAGCCCGAGGGATGAGGCCCTTCCCGTGCGCGCCTGCACTCGCCTCGCCAAATCGGCGATGAGCGCCACGGCCTCCCGAGGGTCTCCCAGGGGCGTGGCGGCAGATTCCTTGTCGAGGACCTTCCCATCGACCCCGATCAACCCGACTGCGGTTTTCGTCCCGCCCAGGTCCACCGCGAGAACTGATTCCATGGCCCGGTGGGTCAGAAGGTGACCACGCCTTTCATGTAGCCGCCCGTCTTGTCTGCGGCAGCGGAGAATATCTGATACGCCTTCTCGATCTTTTCCACGTGAGTGACGAGTGGTTCGTTCGAGAAGGTTCCGTTTTCCATGAGAGTAATGGTTCTGGGATAGAGATCCCCGAAATGAGGATTCATTCCCGGCTGGATGTTGAGAATCCTCGTGCCGTTCCTATGCCAATCGTCAAGATCAAAGGTATGAGAATGATGGTGCCAGGCGAAGTTCTCCACGATACCGCCGGGTTTCACGAGGGAAAACGCGAGATTCATCGACTCTCCGGTTGCGGCCGTCTCCACCACGACATCGAATTGCTTGTTCAGGGCTTCCGAGATCCTGCCCGCGCGGGAGTCTATGATCTCACGAGCTCCGAACCGGGAGGCAAGCTCCAACCGTCGCGAGTCGATATCGAAGACTGTCAGGGATCCGACAAGGCTGCGGTTCAAGCCCTGCACGAAAAGCAATCCCATGTAACCCGCCCCCACCAGGGCGACCCTGTCCCCGGGCTGGATTCCCGAAAAGAGGATGCCATTCAACACGCAAACGACAGGCTCTACTATCCAGTGCTGCACCGGGATCCGGCTCTCCGGGATAGCTGCCACCTGCCTTTCATTCCGCACGGCGTGGCGGGCCATGAGTGCTCCCCCCGGGGTGCCAATGGGTACCTCCTGCATCGCGACCCTTTGGCCTGGTCTCACCGACCGAACTTTTTCACCCACTCTCTCCACCCGCCCCACCCCTTCGTGGCCCGCAATGAAAGGGTAAGGGTGGTATCGGGAAAACCTGCCATTGAACGACAGGATGTCCCACCCGCATATCCCGCACACCTCCAGCGCAACGCTGACTTCCTCCGGACCGGGCTCGGGGATCTCCAGCGCTCGGATTTCTATCTTTCGCTCGCCCAGATACCACAGACCCTCGGTTTTCATGGGGTTACCTTTTAGGGAGGAAGCAAATGGAGGGAGGGAAAGGCAAGAACGAATCGTCCTCTCCCTCCGCTTTTTCATCGACTAGAACGGGGCGTTAGGAACGTAGAAGTCCTTCGCATTCTCCTTGGTCACCAGCTCCGAGGGGAGGATGACGCGGCGCGGAAGGGCGCGGACCTGGTAGACGTTGGGATTGAGCTTGTCGCCCTTGACGCCGATGGCGGCGTAGGAGATCGAGGTCGCGATAACCGAGGGCGAGTAGGTCACGTCGGCCTGCACCATCGGGTTCGACCCGTCCATTATCCCCTTTATGATGTCCTTGAGGCATCCGCCGCCGAGGAAGAACTTGATGTCCTTGCGGCCGGATTCCTTGTACGCCTGCTCGGCCCCGATCATCATGTCGTCGTCGGCAGTGTACACGGCGTCGATCTGCTTGTACTTCTGCAGGTAGTTCTCCATGACCGTGGTGGACTTCTGCCTGTTCCAGTCGCCGGGCTGCACGTCGAGGATCTTGATATTGGGATACTTCGCAACGACGGTCTTGATCGTGTCAGTGCGGGTGGTGTCGATCGGCGAGGGGATGCCGGTGATGAGAAGGAGGTTCCCCTTGTAGTTCATCTGCTTGGCGAGCCACTCCATGCCCTTGCGGGTGTAGGCCTCGTCGTCGTTGGTGATATACACGTCGTAGATGCCTTCCTTTGACACACCGCGGTCCAGGACTACGACGTAGACGCCCTGGTTGAACGCCTTCTCCACCACGCTCGTCACCGAAGTGTCGAATGGGAACACCACGATCGCGTTGACCTTCTTCACAAGGAGGTCCTCGATGTCCGAGGACTGTTGGGCCGCATTGCCCGCGAACTTGAGCTCGATGCTCAGGCTCTTGTCCCTGGCCTCCCAGTCATTCTTGGCCGTAGTGGCCCACCAGTTGGCGTTCGCCATCCATCCGTGGGTTGCGCTCGGCATGGAGACGCCGATCTTGTACTTGGCCTGGGCGAAACCCGCCGTTACGGCCACCGTCACGATGAGGACTGCCAATAGCAGTTTCTTCATCCTGTCCTCCTTGAAACATGAGCTCTCACGTTGCCCCCGACCGAGGGCAGCCCTCAACGAGGGCTATAACCACCTGATATGCGCGCCCCTTCCCTACTGGCGCTGTTTCTGTATGTACACTGACGCAATTATCACGACGCCCTTTACCACCCCCTGCAGGTAGGGCGAGAGCCCCGCCATGTTGAGCATGTTCTGAATGATCTGCAGAATGAATACGCCGATCACCGTCCCCCAGACCGAGCCCCGGCCGCCGGTCATGGCAGTCCCGCCAATGATGACTGCCGCGATGGCGTCCAGCTCGAAGCCGAGGCCGAAGTTGGGCGTGGATACCGTGTTGAATCGTGCGGCGAGCAAGGCCGCCGAGAGCCCGATACAAGCCCCGATGATCGCGTAGGCCCAGAATCGGACCCGGTCCACGCGGACGGCCGAGTACAGCGCGACCCGGGAATTGGAGCCGACGGCGCAAAGGTAGCGGCCATAGCGCGTATTGTTGAGCACGAATGAGAGGACGAAGGCCAGCAGGAACAGGGCGAGGACAGGAGTCGGGAGTGACACGTTGGAGCCGGCGACGTCGAAGGAGATTACCTTCGACATGCCCAGCTCGCCGAAGGCCTGGCTGTGCGAGGCGAACTCGCCCGCGTTGGCCATTTGCAGGCTCACATAGCGGAAGATGGACATCGTGCCGAGGGTGACGATGAAGGGCACGATCTTGCCCTTGGTCACGAGAATGCCGTTCAGGGCGCCGCAGACCAGGCCGAGCAGAACCATCACGCCGATGCCCAGCAGTATGGGAACGACCTCTGCTCCCCCTGCCCACTTCATGACGAAGTTCATTACCAGGACGCCGCAGGAGGCGACAAATGCGGCCATTGCGCCCACAGAAAGGTCGATGCCTCCCGAGATGATGACGAAGGTCATGCCGAGCGCCATGATCCCCGTGTAGGAGGATTGCCGCATGACGTTGACGAGGTTCTCGATCTGGAGGAAATAGGGCCACCCTATCACGGCGGCCAGGACGAAAAGGCCGCCGAGGGCGAGGAGGGAGCCGTACTTCTCGAGATCAATCCTGCGGACGCTGGCGGCGAGCCTCACGATGCCGCCTCCTCGCGAGCCCCTGTGGCGTAGAACATTATTTCCTCTTCGTTGATGTCGGCGCCTTCCAGGGTGCCGACTATTTTCCCGTCGCGCATCACGGCGACCCTGTTGCACATGCCGATGATCTCCTCGAGCTCGGAGGAGATGAGGATGCAGGAAATGCCCTTCCCGACAAGATCGTTGATGAACCGGTAGATCTCATGCTTCGCCTGCACGTCGACGCCCCGGGTCGGCTCGTCGACGATGAGAATGTCGGGCTCCGTGTCGATGGACTTGGCCAGCGAGACCTTCTGCTGGTTTCCTCCCGACAGGTTCTCCAGCCTCTTGTCCAGCGATTCGGTCTTTATGCGGAATGAGTCGACGTAGCCCTGGACCTTTGTCCGCTCGGCGGTATTGTCCACGAGGCCGAGAACGGACCTGCAGTAGCGCGCGAGTGAGACAAGGGTGATGTTCTTGAGCACGCTGAAGCCCGTGACGATTCCCGCGCCCTGGCGGTCCTCAGAGAGGTAGGAAATCCCGGCCGCAACGGCATCGGAGGGCGCCTCCAGAGACACGGGCGCGCCGCCCCTGAAGAACTGCCCCGTGCTCTTGCGGCGCAGCCCCAGCACCGTTTCGGCCACCTCGGTCCGCCCGGCGCCTACAAGACCGGCAAAGCCGAGTATCTCACCTCTGTGAAGGGTGAAGGAGACGTCCCCGATGACGCCGGGCACGGTCACCGCGCGCGCCTCGAAGACGATCTCGGCATCCGGCACGCGCTTGGCCGGGAATATCGACGAAAGCTCGCGCCCCACCATGCGCTGGGCCATCTCCATTACGGAGACCGACGCCGTGGGAGAATCAAGGACGATGACCCCGTCCCTGAGCACGACCACGCGGTCGCAGAGCGCCTTCACTTCTTTGAGCTTGTGCGAGATGTAAATCACGGTCATGCCGTTCGCGCGCAGCTTGACGACGAGATTGAACAGTATTTCGATCTCGTACTTGGTGAGCATGGTGGTGGGCTCGTCCATGATGATCACGCGAGCCTCAAAGGCCAGCGCCTTGCATATCTCCACCATCTGCTTCTCGGCGGCGCTCATTGCCTCGATCCTCGCCTCCGGGTCGATGCTGACGCTCAAGTCCGCGAGGAGGGCGCGGGTCCTGCGGCGCATCTCCTCCTTGTCCAGGAGGCCCAGCCGGGTGCGAAGCTCGGCACCGAGAAAGACGTTATTGTAGACGGGGAGGTCCCGTATCAGGTTGAACTCTTGAGGCACGAGGCTGATTCCCAGCCTCCTCGCGTCTATCGCTGATTCGATTTTGGTCTCCCGCCCCTCGACGAATATCCGGCCCGAGCTCGGGGGATATATCCCGCTGAAAATCTTCATCAGCGTGCTTTTGCCGGCGCCGTTCTCGCCTATGATGCCGAGAATCTCACCCCGCCGCACGTCGAGGCGTATGTCCTTGAGGACCAAAACCCCGCCGAAGTCCTTGTTCACCCCTTCCGCGCGGATGATAATGCTGCCATTGGCGGCGCCCGCGGTGTCGCTCACCGCTTTATGGCTCCGCCAGGGAAGAGGCATAAATACTCGTAGTGCACGGTAGTTTAAATATAAGGTTCCTTGGGCGGTTGTCAATTCAAATTGCCGGCTGCTAGAGCAGGCCCAGAACCTCGAGGGGCCGACGGATCAGCGCCTTTGCACCGGACTCCCGAAGCTCCCCTTCCGTGCGGAAGCCCCAGAGGACTCCCACGGCAAACATGCCTGCTGAGCCTGCCGTGATCATGTCCGTGTTCGTGTCCCCCAGGTAAAGAAACGATTCCGGCGGGGTGTCCAGCAGCCGGCACACTTCGGCCGCCGCGCCCGGGTCCGGCTTGATGGGAACGCCGGGACGGGCGCCCAGGGCCGCATCGAACCGCCATTTCCCAAGGAAATGATCCACGACCTGAAGGACCGCAGGGTGGGGCTTGTTGGAGAGTATCGCCGTCTTCACCCCCCATGCCGAGAGCGTGTCCAGAAGCTCTGCAATCCCGTCATAAAGCCGGGTCTTGTCCTTCCAGCGCGCGGAGTATTCGGCCCGCATCTTCGTGACAGAATCGCGGACCAGGGCCTCATTCGTCCGCACCGTCTCGGGCAGGGAGCGAAGAACGAGGTTTTCGACCCCGTCCCCCACGAAGTACCGATACGCGTCCATCTGGTGCACGGGAAAACCCAGGGCTTTCAAAACGACGTTCATCGAGTCACCAAGGTCGTCCAGGGTGTCCAGAAGAGTGCCGTCAAGATCGAAGAGGACCGCCGAATGTGCCATTATGATGGACCGACTATAGCGGCAGGCATGAGAATTGACAACCCCGCGTCGAACCTGCACTATGCGCCACATGAAGAGCGAAGCAAAGTCTGTGCTGGAGCGTGAGATCGGGGAGCAGCCGGATGCAATCGCGCGGACGGTCGAGTCCTGCGCGCGGGAGATCGACCTGCTGGCGCGGGATGTGCGGGCGCGCGACATCACCGGCGTCATGATAGCGGCGCGCGGGAGCTCGGACAATGCGGGGGTCTACGCGAAGTACCTCCTCCAGGCATTCAATGGTCTGCCCGTCATGATGGCCACTCCCTCCCTGTACACTTTCTACCACAAGCCGCCGCGGCTCAGAAACATCATGGTTCTCGGGATTTCGCAGTCCGGGCAATCGGAGGACATCGTGGAGGTAATGGCGGACGCGCGAAGGCAGGGCGCGCTCACGGCCGTGGTCACCGCTGACGGCGCCTCTCCGATGGCGGGCCAGGCCGACCATGCGCTGTTATTGAAGACCGGCCCAGAAAAAGCTGTGGCCGCCACCAAGACATTTACCGCCTCCCTGGCTGTCCTGGCCGCTCTTTCAGCCGCCCTGGAGAAAGACGCCGCGCGGATGTCGGGCGTCAAGGAGCTCCCGGAGCGCGCCGCGCGCACTATCGCGCTTTCAGGCCCGGCGGCCGCGGCCCGGGCGGAGCGCTACCGCTACATGCAGCGCTGCGTGGTCATAAGCCGTGGATTCTGCCATGGGATCTCAATGGAGATCGCGCTCAAGCTCAAGGAGCTCACGTACGTCACCGCTGAGCCGTATTCCTCGGCCGATTTTCTTCACGGGCCCATGGCGATGCTCGAACCGGGTTTCCCCGTGATACTCATCGCGACCAGCGGCGTGCTGCTCTCCCACATGACGGAGTTCGCCGGCACCCTTCAGGAGAGACAATCCGAGGTAATCGCGATCAGCGACTCGAAAGACATACTGGAAAAAGGGATCACGAGGCTTCCGATCGCGGAAGGCGCGCCGGACTGGCTCTCTCCCGTCCTTGCCGTGATTCCCGGCCAGCTCCTTGGACTCCACCTGGCCATCGCAAAGGGGTACGATCCTGATTCACCGCGGGGGCTGCGCAAGGTGACGGTGACGAGGTAACGAGAGGACGGCCGGCCGCTCAGGCCTTGACGCTTCTCTGTACGTGGAAGAAGAGAATGCCCCCCACCGTCTCGATGGAAAGCTCCCAGAGGGCGGGGTCGAAAACGGAAAGAACCTCCCGGATGAGCCCGTCCTGGATGGGCCTTTCACTCAGAATTTCTTCGGGCGGGGATATCAGAAAGGCCGTACCATAGACGCTGCCGTCCTTCTTCAGAACCCTGTGGATCTCGGTGGCAGCCTTGTGAGGGTTGGGGAACACGTTGAAGGACATCAGGCAGAGGCAGAGATCGACGCAGCTGTCAGGAAGCGGGATCCGCTCTACGTCGACATTCCAGAGGGCTGCGTTGAGGTTCTCCCCCAGAAGGCTCTTCGCGTGGCCGAGCATCTCCAGTGAGATGTCCACGCCGAGGTAGATCGATGTCTGGGGAATAAAAGATCCCACGGGGAAGGCCGTCCCGCACCCCACGTCGAGAATCACCTTGCCCCCGGCATTCGCCATGAAGGCTTCCAGCCTTGCCGTATAGGTGCTCCAGGGACAAGAAAGGCTCTCTACGAGCCTCACAATGGCGTTGTCATAGGAAGGAGCCACTGCATCAAAGGTATTTTGAACGACTTGTTGAACATCGGAAAGCGGCAGCGAGGTCAGGAAGTCCACCATGCCGTTCTTCAGCGGATACACCCTTCCGCACCGGGAGCAAGTGAACGAATCTCCATTGCGCGCAAGATTCTCCCTGCAGCTCGGGCAGAAAGGCGAGAACAATTGCATGAACGCAATAGTAGGGCACCAGGAGGGGCCGTGTCAAACATTTTCAGCACCGTAACGCCGCTCGTCGAAGCGCGGAAAGCGCAATAGTGCCATGAAAATCGATCTTCCTTCGATCCTCAACGACAAACAAGCCGAAGCCGTCGATGCAACGGATGGACCGCTTCTCATTGTGGCAGGCGCGGGGTCAGGAAAGACCCGGGTGATCACGTACAGGATCGCCCGCCTGCTTTCCCGGGGTGTCCCTCAATCGGAAATCCTAGCCGTCACATTCACCAACAAGGCTGCGAAGGAGATGGCTCAGCGCGTGAGAACGCTGATTCCGCGCAAGCTGGTGCGACTTACGATCTGTACGTTCCACGCATTCGGCGCCCAGATGCTGCGGGAGCGCTTTTCACTCATGGGCTACAGGGCCAATTTCAGCATTTATGACTCGCAAGACCAGGCAAGCCTCATCCGCGAGACCGCGCGGGAGATCGGCCTGAAGGGGGAATCCCCCGATCTTCAAGCCGCCGCCCAATTCATCTCCTCACTGAAGACGGGGAGGGCGAAGTGGAGCGCGGAGACGAAACACCTGAAACCTCTTTTCCGGGAATACCAGAAGAACCTTCGTCTCTACAATGCGGTGGATTTTGACGATCTGATCATGCTGCCGCTGGAGCTGCTGGGCAAGAACCCCGAGGTGCGCCGGGAGACCCACGAACGGTTCCGCCATCTCCTTGTGGACGAATTCCAGGACACCTCCTCCGCGCAATACGAGCTGATGAAGCTCCTGGTGGGTCCGGAGGAGAACGTCTGCGTGGTAGGAGACGACGACCAATCCATCTACTCCTGGCGCGGGGCGAGCTACGAGAATATCCTCAGGTTTGAAAATGATTTTCCACGCGCGCGCGTGATCAAGCTGGAGCAGAACTACAGGTCTACCCGCACCATCCTCAAGGCGGCCAACGCGCTTATCTCGCACAACACGAATCGCAAGCCGAAGGCCTTGTGGACAGGGCTCCCTGAAGGCGAGTTGATCGAGCTCTTCAACGCTCCCAGCGAGCAGGAGGAGGCCGAATACATCGTTTCGCGCATTCGTGCCCTCATGATTCGAGAATCGCTCCTGCTGCAGGATTTCGGGGTCCTCCTGCGGGCAAATCATCTCACGCGGGCCATCGAAGAGGCGTTCCGGGAGGAAAACATCCCCTATGTGGTGTCAGGAGGCATGAGCTTTTTCGAGCGGCAGGAAGTGCGCGATATGCTCGCGTATCTCAAGCTGATCGCCAACCATGACGACGACACGAGCCTCCTGCGCATCATCAACACGCCCCGAAGGGGCATCGGCAAGAAGCTCCTCGAACGGGCCACCGAATACGCGGCCGCGCACCACTGTTCGCTTTTCTCCGCAATCGCCGCGCTCGGCACGCAGCCGGGGCTTGGCCTGGAAGAAAAATCGCGCGCGGCAGCCGCGGAGTTCGTTGAGCTGGTCACGGAGTATCGCGCAAGGTTCCTTGCGGGAAACAAGCTGGCACAGGCCCTGCGCGACCTGGTCGAGGCCATCGACTATTGGGGCTACCTGCTCCTGGAAAACAAAGATGCAAAAGACAAGGACGTGGTGAGGTGGAAATTCGCCAACGTCGAGTCCCTCGCGGGGTCACTTGCGGATTTCGAGGAGGACCCCGACGCCGTGCACCCCACACTTTTCGATTACCTGGCGCGCGTGTCCCTGGCGAGCCGTGATGACCTTGACGCGAAGGAAACCGGAGGCCGGGTCAACCTGATGACGATCCACTCGGCAAAAGGACTGGAGTTTCCGGTGGTTTTCGTGGCGGGCGTCGAGAAGGACATCATTCCTCACGTGAGGTCGGTGACGGAAGGGGATGCCCACGTCGAGGAGGAGCGCAGGCTGTTCTACGTTGCGCTGACAAGGGCGCAAAGGCGTCTGTTCCTCTCCTGCTGTTCATCCCGCAGGCGCATGGGCAAGCCCGTGGAGGCGTCCCCCTCCCCTTTTCTCGACGAGATCCCTGTTGAGTGTCTCACCATGCAGGCCGAAGAGAAAGATTTCACCCCCGACTTCGCGGATGCCTGGAAAAAAATCGCGCGAGAGTAAAAAAAGGCGCGTTGCCGCGCCTTTTCCAACACCGTCCGAGGGGCTCCTACATGTAAGCACGCAGAGTATGGCTGCGGGAGGGATGCTGCAGCCTCTTGATGGCCTTTTTCTCGATCTGACGGATCCTCTCCTTGGTGAGCTTGTACAAGCTCCCGATCTCCTTGAGGGACATCGGCCGCTTCCCGTTCAGCCCGAATCGATACTGGATGATCTCGGACTCCTTCTGGGAAAGGGAAGTGAGGACACCGTTGATGTCCTGCTGCAGAGAGTTGGCGATCGCGATGTCGTCCGGGGTTATATGGTTCTTGTCCTCCACGAAGTCACCGAGCAGCGAGGAATCCTTCTCCGAGTAGACCGGCGTATCCAGGGAGATCAGCTCCCTCGAGATGTTCATCAGGTCGGACACGTGCTCCCTGTCCAGGTCCAGCTTTTTCGCGATCATGTCGGTTTCTGAAGTGAGGAACTGCTCACCTTGAAGGTCCTTGCGAACCTTCTCGATCTGCACCAGCTCATTCGCCCTGTTCAGGGGCAGTCGGATCATCCGGGACTTTTCGCAGATGGCCTTAAGTATGGCCTGGCGAATCCACCAGACTGCGTAGGAAATGAAATGATAGCCTTTCTCCACGTCAAAGCGCTCGATCGCATTCATCAGCCCGATGTTTCCTTCGCTGATGAGGTCAGCCAGGGGCAATCCCTGATTCTGGTATTTCTTCGCCACATTCACCACAAATCGCAGGTTCGCCCTGATCAGGCTCTCTTTCGCCGACTTGTCATTTTTGGCGGCCCTTCGGGCGTACCTTTCTTCCTCTTCACGGGTCAGGAGCGGGATCTTGTTGATTTCTTTCAAGTAAAGCGAAAGGATGTTCTCATCTGCTCTGGAGACTTTCCGATCCTTTTCCAACATTACTGCGCTGCTCATATTCACCTCGTGACATTATAAAAGCAAAGAACGTGCCAAGGCATTGCGCAGTGCCGTTTTTAATTACATACAGGGTAAAGCTTTAAAAAGTTAACTTGCTGCTATCCTTGATTTGCCCAGCAGAAGGGTCAAAATGACACAAATTTCCAATATTGCCGGGATTCTGAATCAAAATAGACCACTCAAAACCTCTTCTTTACCGGGCGTTCGACCGCAACACAGGACAAAGGCGAGCCCTGAGCCGCAAAGACAGCGGTCCTGCGGCCTTACTCTCCGCTGTGTGTGAAAGTTGACGGCGATGACCGGGTCATTGATATGCGGTTCGTTGCGCACGACGCTCGGAAAAACGATCTTCACGCTGCGAAACGCCTCCAGCTTGTCACAGCCGAACTTGCCTTCCAGGGCACCCGAACGCAGCACGAGATCCCAATTGTCCCGTATGAGGTCCCCGATCATGTCCTGTTCCGCGGGGGTGGAGAAAGTGCGCTTGTTCTTGCCCAGCAGATACCGGGCGGTCTGTATGGATGAGAAAGCCTGCCAGTCGTCATCCTCAGTCGTGCCCTGGCGCTCCATCCCATAGCAGTTGGTGAGCCGGGACAGCATTTTGCGCGTGTGGCCCCTTTTGTTCAGACGCTGGCACGAGATCCAGCTCTTGATGGCCGACTGCGGGAAGCCGAGCCTGCGCAGCCCGATTCCCAGGTAGAAGCAGATGCGGTAGAGGTCTCGCGGCCGCGACGGGGGACAATGTTCCAGGGCCTTCTGAAGGAATTTGACGCCGTCACCCGGCCTGTGCCTGGCGAGGGACCTCAATCCTTTGTCAAAATGGATGGCCCAGTCGTATGTTAACATCTCTTAATAAAGTAATCCGACCGGTCATTCGCGGCAAGGGGAAAGATATCCTTGACGTGAGCGGGACTGTGTGGCTATATTAAGCCTAAAATCACTCGCACTCAATGTGAGTTTGCGCAAAGCACAAGCACAACGCAAGGGAGGACAACTGCATATGAAGGTGACACCGCTCGGAGATCGCATTCTCGTGAAGATGGTGGAAATGGAAACAAAGACTGCGGGCGGGATCCTTATCCCCCAGACCGCGCAGGAAAAGACCCAGGAAGGGATCGTGATTGCGGTCGGCACAGATGAGGCGATCAAAGTCAAGGCAAAGGACCGCGTGATTTACGACAAGTATGCCGGCACGACGATCAAGGTCGGCGGGGAAGAGCAGCTCATCCTGAAGGCGGCGGATGTGCTGGCAAAGGTGGAGTAGAGCTTTCGATTCACGCCTGAGCGGAGGAGGAGACTGAATCGTCTTCCTCCTCTTTTTTTTGTCCAAAGAAAGACGCAACGGAGCGAAGAACCTCGGCGGCGGGGGCTATCGTGCGCATCGTGCGGGGCAGGCTGTCCAGGAACACCGCGCCGTACTGCTTCGTGACGATTCGAGGATCGAGGATGAGGACCACCCCGGTGTCGTCATAGCGGCGCATCAGCCTGCCGAAGCCCTGCCGCATGCGGACCACGGCATCAGGCAGGGAAAGCTCTCCGAACGGATTGCCCCCGCGCTCCTCGATTGCCATCATCCGCGCCTTCAGCACCGGCTCCGAAGGGACCCTGAACGGCAGACGGCAGAGAATCACGACCTGGAGGGTCTCACCGGGCGCGTCGACGCCCTCCCAGAATGAATCCGTGGCGAAAAGCACGCTGGATCTCTCCGCCCGGAAAGCGTCGAGGAGCCGGGCCCGGTCGTCATCGCCCTGCTTCAGCATCCGGATCCCCGCCCTGCCCAATTCCTCCTGAGAGGCCGCATAGACGTCACGGAGAAGGCTGTAGGAGGTGAACAGCACGAGCCCGGCACCGCGGCTCTTGAGCAGGGCTTTTGCAATGAAGCGCGCGAGGAACTCTTTGTGCTTCAGGGAATCCGGGGCAGGGGCATCGGTGGGTACACCCAGCAGGACACGCTCTTCGTAGTTGAACGGAGAGGGGAACGACTGGAAGAGAGGCTCCCGCCCGATGGACCCCGACAGCCCGATCCTCCCCGCCCAGAATGAGAAACTGCCCGCCACGGTGAGCGTCGCCGACGTGAAGAGCACCGTCTTGATGGGCTCGTAGACGGCCTCGCGCATGAGCGGCCCGATGTCCAGCGGAGTAATGACCAGCCGAACCGTGCGCTCCTTCCCTTCCCGCTCGCCGCGTCCGCTCTTCAAGGCCTCCATCCAGAAAATGTCATTGGCCCCGATCTCTTCAGTGCGGAACCTGTCGCAGATGTCGGCGATTGCGGAAAGCCGGGCGAGCTGTACGCGGCAATCCCAGATGAGGTCGTCCTCCGTCGTCCTGCGGCTCCCCTCCCCCTCCGCCCGTGTGCGGGTTTCTTCGGTCTCACGGGCGCCGAGCTTCTCAAACACTTCGGAAAATGCTTCCCCCAGCTCCCTGATGGCGAAAGAGAGATTGCCCAGCACGCTGCCCACGTTTTCACGAAAGGCCGGCATCACTCCCGCGTCCAGGAGCAGCGCGTTCTCCTCCCCCATCAGCCCGAGGCCCGCCTCATCAAGCTCCTCGGCCCGGGTGGAAACCGTCTCGATGAGCTCAGGCACCCGTTTGGCAAGCGCGCTTCTTCCCAGCCGCCGCGCAAGCGCGGGAAAATGCCCGGTCGCCCTGCCCTTGCGGCGTCGGAGCAGCCGGCCGAGGAAACGGAGAATCACCAGGCGGGAGAAGCTCTGGGAAAAAAAAGAGCTTGCGGCCTTTTCCACGTTGTGCGCTTCGTCGAATATCAGCCGCCGGAAAGGCGGCAGGACGGCAGGATCGTCGAAGCCGGAGCCTGCCATGCGGAACGCGAGGTCGGCGAAGAGAAGATGATGATTGGCGATGAGTATCTTCGCGGAGGATGCCTCGCGCCGCGCCTTGAGCACGAAGCAGCCTTCCCGATGGCTGCAACGCAGCCCGAGACACGCATCGGCCTCCGAGCACACCCTGGACCAGGCGTCCTCGGGGGGATAGAAAGACAGGTCGGTGCGGCTGCCCGTTTCCGTGGTGCGCGCCCACTCCCTGATCGCCAACAGGTCGGGGTCCCTCTCGTCGAACAGGCTTTGCTCTTCGAGCGCCTCATTCAGGCGGTGCAGGCAGAGGTAGTTTCTCCGCCCTTTTACGAGCACCACCTTCGGGTCCTGGCCGAGGACCTTCTTGACCAGCGGGATGTCTTTCTCCACGAGCTGCTGCTGGAGGTTGATCGTATTCGTGGACACGACCACCCTCTCCCCGTTCTGGACGGCCCAGGCAACGGCGGGAAGCAGGTACGCAAGAGATTTCCCCACGCCCGTGCCGGCCTCGGCCGCACAGATCTCGTCGCCATTGAATGCCCGGCACACGAGCCGCAGCATGTCGACCTGGCTGGCACGTTCCTCGAACAGGGGATACAGCCTGCTCAGGGCGCCGTCAGGGGAGAGGCCGGCCGCCAGTGCATCCTCGTCCAGCGGCGCGATCTCGCGCGCCTCAACGGGCTCGGCCACCACGTACACTTCGTCGAGCCGGTTGTCCACGATGAAAAAGCCGATGCCCTGGTTTCCCAGCCGTGAGGCGATGGCGAGATCCGCGCCGCTCGGGGTGATCCCGCCTGACGGGTGATTGTGGATGATGACGTCCCCTTCCTCCAGGTGAGGGGAGAGAACGGGCACCGCCTCTTCGTTGCCGCGGGCGCCCACCGTCACGGACTCCACCTTCCCGTCATGGCCCCGCTTGCCGACAAGGAACACTTCGTTCCCGTTCGCGTCGGCAATCGCCTCGCGGATCTCCTCGATCACGCGGAGGCCGATTCTCTGTTCAGCCCTCACCGAGGCTCCCCCCGAGGCGCCCGATTGTCTCTTCCAGAAGCCTGATGAATCGAGGGGCCGCTTCCTTCCCGCGGGCGATCACCTCGCCGTGATCCAGCGGCTGGGGGAGGATCCCCGCCGCCGCGTTGGTGACGCAGGAGACGCCCAGCACACGCATGCCGAGGTACGACGCCGCTATCACTTCCGGCACCGTGGACATTCCCACCAGGTCGACGCCAATGGCGGCGAGCATGCGGATCTCCGCGGGCGTCTCATAGGAAGGACCCGCAAACGCCGCATACACGCCTTCCGCGAGCGCCTGGCCGGATGCCGCGCGCGCGAGGGAGCGAAGGGCCGGATCGTAGGCTGCGGTCATGTCGGGAAATCTCGGCCCGATGTCGAGGTGGGGTCCCCGCAGCGGGTTCACGCCCATGAAGTTCACGTGATCGCTTATCAGGACGAGATCACCCGGGGCATACGCCTTGTTGACGCCCCCCGAGGCGTTCGTGACGATGAGCGTGCGCACGCCGAAGCGGTGAAGAAGAAAGACAGGGAGTACCACGTCGTCGATGGAGTGGCCCTCGTAGTAGTGGATGCGTCCGGCCATGACGGCCACTGTCCTGCCCAGCTTGATGAGCCCCGCGTGTCCGGCCACCGTGGGCCGCGGGAAGCCGGGAATCGATGAAAAGGGCACTTCGGCTCCGCCTGCCTTTGCGGCGAACGCTCCGAGTCCGGAGCCGAGGATCACGCCGATTGAAGGTGTGCGGTCGTGGTGAGCGGACAGGGCAGACCAGGCGTCCTCGAGTTTCCGGGCAAATCCGGGTTCCATTTACTTCTTCCTCCTATGCGAGAGATCGCAGAAGCTCAGACGGATCGCGGTAGAAGCCTATGCTCGCCACCCTGCTCGCCTTCTGCAGTATGCGCCAATTCCAGGCGAGGTGCAGGCCCGCGGAAGAGGCGATCTCCACTATGCGCTTGTTGAGGTGCGCCGCCTCGGTCGGCCTTCCCCGCAGGAGCGATTGCAGCACGCTGTTGTATTCCCGGTCAGGCAACGGGGGGACCGTTTCGAAGGAGCCGGGTTTTCTCTCCAGTCGGGCGGCCAGGTCCCGAGGGTCCAGGAGTGGAAGGGGAGCAAGGGGCATGCCGGCGCGCTCCATGGCGGCGAATCCTTCCGACAGAATGCTCGAGGCAAGCTCCCGACCCTGTGGAGAGGCGAGAAAGCCGTTCAGGGTCGTATTGCACATCGCGACCGGCAGAAAAAGAAGCTGGGCAACGAGTAATGAGTTCAGGAACGGCCTCGCGTCGTCGACGGGGAGAATCTGGAATCCGAAACCTGCGAGGCCCCGGAAGAGCTGCGCGAGGACCGGGGAACGCTCGAACAGGATGGCAGGTTTTTCCGTCGTGAGCTCGACGTCAGCGGCCTGAAGCTTGACCGCGTTCATCAGCGTCAGGCAGAGCCTCACCCGGTCTCCGGGCACGGCGAGCCTGATCGGTTCGGAAGGATCGCAGTTGAAGAACGCGACGGGAGCCTCCCCCGCGCCGATCAGACGGACGATGTCCGGCCTTCGCACGGCATGCAGGTGATGCCTTCCCATGGTCATGAAATATGCGTCGCTGGCGCCGCCGGGTTCCCCTGGCCCCGCACAGCGCAGACCCTCAGCCAGAAGCCACTGCCGGGGCAGAACAAGGCGGACGGGCGCACCAGGATTCTCAGGGGGCTTCCTCCCGAGAAGCGTCACCTGGTGCCCGCTGATCCCCAGCAGGCCGCCAATAAGGGTGCCGACAGCTCCCGGGCCCACGATCGTGATTTCCATTTGCACGCACGATTATGCGGGACCGCAGGAAAATAGCAATACAGGTGCAAGTTTATGCAGGATTCGCATGCAAATTATTGACACAACGGCGTGTATGTGGTAGCTGTCGTGAATCAACGACGACGAGCTGGAGAAAGGACACGTGGATTAATGATCGTTTTGAAATTCGGCGGCACATCCGTCCAGAACGCTGAGATGATGGATGCCACCCTCGCCATCGTGGAGCGCCAGATCGACAGGGCTCCCGTGCTCGTGTCTTCCGCCATGGCCAAGGTCACCGACCAGCTTCAGGAGATAGCGAAGCTCGTGGGAGCCGGCAACGAGGCGGAGGCGGAAGCAATACTCTCTGCGGTCCTCGAGCGCCACCTTGCCTGCGCGCGCGCCTTCCTCACCGGGGAGAACCTCGCGAATTGCCAGGCGGACCTGAATCGCGTGTGCGGCGAGCTGCGCGCGTTCATCAAGGCCCTGGCCATGCTCAAGGAGTGGTCGAAGCGCAGCAACGATGCAATCCTCTCTTTCGGGGAAAGGCTCGCCACGATCGTCCTCCTCCACCGGGCCCGGGAGCGCGGCATGCAGGCGGAGCTCTTCGATTCCCGTGATCTGGTGAAAACCGACGACAACTTCACTTCCGCGGTGCCCATCGAAGACCTCACCAATCGGCTCATTTCCTCCCGCGTGCGGCCTCAGCCGGGTGCTCTGGCGATCATGCAGGGGTTCATCGCATCCACCTCCGGCGGCGCCACCACCACTCTGGGCCGCGGCGGCTCCGACTACACGGCCACGATCGTGGGGGCCGCCCTGCGAGCGGAGGAAGTCCAGATCTGGACGGATGTGACAGGCATCATGACCTCGGACCCCCGGATAGTCAAAGGCGCACGGACCATCGATCAGATCAGCTATCGCGAAGCAGCGGAGCTCGCGTACTTCGGGGCCAAGGTCATCCATCCGTCCACCATCCAGCCCGCCATTAATCTTGGAATCCCTGTCCTGGTGAAGAACACCTTTCGGCCCGACGATGCGGGCACACGGATCGTCCCCAGCATCCCGGGAGCCGGACTGAGGGCAATTGCGTGCAAGAAGGGCATCACGCTCGTGAGCATCAGCTCTTCGCGGATGCTCCTGGCATATGGTTTCCTGCGCCGGATATTCGAGATATTCGAGAAGTACCAGACCTCCGTGGACCTGATTGCAACGTCGGAAGTGTCCGTGTCCGTCACTATCGACAACCCCGCGGCGGTGAACAACATCGCGCGGGACCTTTCAGAGATCGGGACGGTCGGCGTGGAGGCGGAGAAGAGCATCATCTGCCTGGTCGGACAGGACCTCTGGAAGGATACCGTTTTTCTTGCCCGGGTCTTCTCCTCCCTCAAGAGCACGCCGGTGCGCATGATCTGCCTTGGTGCATCGGACATCAATCTCTCCCTGGTCGTGCCGGTCGAGTCCACGGAGGAATCCGTGCGCAGCCTTCACGAGGAGTTCTTTCGAAGCTAGGGGCCCGTAGCCATGGAGGGCTACCGCGCCAAATGACGCGCAAGCGCGTCGGGCGCGGTGAGAGGCCCGCCGAGTACAGGGACGTACGAAAGGCGGGCTTGCGCTCGGCACGCGCACGGGGTAGCGTCATATCACATGGAAATCGAGTTCCTCAAGATGCAGGGCTGCGGTGATGACGTGCTCATCGTGGATGCCGCCCGCGTCCCCCTGGAAGCGCACGCGCGGTTCCCGCTGCTTGCGCGGCGCAGCCTTGACCGCAGCTTCGGCGTCGGGGGCAATGCGCTGGTCCTGCTCGGCACCTCGGATGACGCGGATCTTTCCGTCCGCTCATTCGATCCGGAAGGCGACGAGACGGGGATCTCCTGCAATGCCACCCGCTGCGCCGCGCGCTATGCCTCGGATTCCGGCGCGGTGAAAACCAGCGACTTCATGATCGGCACACGGGCGGGTCGGCTGCACGCGCAGATTATCGACAGCGCAAACGTGCGGGTCGATATGGGGCTGCCATTCAGCCGCCAGACGCAGGAGGAGATTCGGGAGAGCAACAAGGATTCCTTCACGCGCAGCATCCTGGTGGAAGGGCGGACGGTATCCTACACCCCGATCTCCCTCGGCCGGCCATACGCGATGCTCTTCGTACCCGATTTCTCCTTTCCGCTCCGAAAGACGGCACGCACTATTGCGGCGCAGCCCGACTTTCCGGAGGGCACCGGAATAGGTTTCGTCCAGGTATTCTCCCGGGAGGAAGCGCGCATGAGGGTGTGGGAAGGGGACGAGACTTCTCCCGGCGATGAATGCGCATGTGCGGCAGCAGCCCTGGTGGCATCCGTGGTGAACGGCTTCACGGACCGCGAGGTATTTGTCCACCTCAAGGGCGGCGACGTATTTCTCCAGTGGGAAGAGTCCGACAATCACATCTGGCTGACCGGCCCGGCGGGATACGTGTTCACGGGGACGTACGATTTCGCCGAGGGCGCGACGGAGTAGCACGGGTGGACGGATTTATCGACAGGCTGGCGGAGTTCCTCCGCTCGCTGTTTTCCGATGAGGAGCGGACCGCGAGCGGGCGGGCCAGGGGCGCGGAGGAGACGCGATTTCGCGACCCCGACATGCAAAGCGCGTGGGAAGAGCTGGACGACTACATGCGCGGCGCCGAGCATGACGCGAGCGCCGGGCGCCGGGGAAAGGAGTCCACAAGGCCGTCGCGGCCGGTGGACGAATCCCTCCGCGCGGACTACGCAAACCTCGAGGTGCCTTTCGGAGCGGACATGGCGAAGGTGATGAAATCCTACAAAAGCCTCATATTGAAATATCACCCTGACAAGCACGCCGGGGATCCGGAGAAACAAAAAATCGCGCTGGATATCACGAAAAGAATAAACCAGTCGTACGAACGCATCAGGTCCCGGCAGGAGGGGCCTTCGAGTTGACACGGGCTCCGATACGGCCTATCCTCTGGCCCGTATGGAAACGGCAAGCGCCCTGGCGGCCGCCGGTGCACTGGCAATCATAATCAGCATAGTGATGATGCCTCTGGTGATTCTCGTTGCCCACCGGAGGCGATGGTTCGACATTCCCAATGAACGCAAGATCCATACGGACCCCATCCCGCGTCTCGGCGGGATCGGGCTCTTTTTCGGGCTGGTGATATCTTCCGTGGCCGTGCCCCTGGCCCTCCCCGCGCTGTTTCCTGATTCATGGCCCGTGGGCTACAGCCTCCGTTACCTGCCGGTCTTCACAGCGTTTTGCCTGATCTTCGTGCTGGGGCTTGTGGACGATTTCCACAACCTCCGCGCGGAGCTTAAGTTCTCTCTCCAGATCGCTGCCGCGGTTCTGGTCACCGTGGGCGGATTCACCATTTCCGTCATCCGGATCCCCGGCCTGCCCGAGCTCTCCCTGGGCATATTCGCATACCCCATCACGGCACTCTGGATCGTCACAATCAGCAACGCCATCAACCTGGTGGATGGAATTGACGGGCTGGCAGGGGGAATCACCGGCTTTGCCGCTCTCTCGCTCGGGGTCATGTGCCTTCTGCATGGGCAGGTCATGCCCGCCCTCATTGCATTCTCGCTTCTCGGGGCGGTGCTCGGCTTCCTCGCGTTCAATCTGCCGCCGGCCCGGATATTCATGGGAGACTCGGGAAGCCTCCTCCTGGGGTTCGTCCTGGCCGTGATCCCTCTCATGGGTGGCGCAGGGGGCACATCCATCGTCGACATGTTCGCCCCTGCCACCGTCCTGCTCATCCCCATCATCGATACAATCGCGGCCATTGCCCGCAGGGTGAGAGCAGGGCGGCCGATCTATAAGCCCGACAGGGACCACATCCACCACAAGCTCCTGGCGCTCGGGCTCAAAGAAACGACGATACTCCTGATTCTCTATGGCTGGTGCGCATACGCGGGGGTAGCTGCGCCGGTGTCATTATTCCTGCAGCGCGGACAAGCCGCAATGCTGCTGGCAGCCGTGTGGGCAACTGCCGCGCTGGCCTACGCCGTGCTGCACTCCATGAACCAGAAAAGAAAATCGCTCCCCGCCAGCATGGAGGGCCGATAGGACGCTCGCTCCCTTTCGCTCCTGGCGAAGTTGGCGCGGTTGGCGACCGCCTTCGGATCTCCGCCCTCAATCCTCCGCGGATTCCAGTTCCTCGATTTCCTCAGCCTCGAGGCTGTCCTGCGCGATCCCGCGCGTGAGCGGGGACGGAGTTTTCTCCGGAAACATCCCTTTCAGGTCGGAAGTGAGGGGAACGCGTGCGGGCACGACAGGCAACGGCTGGATGTTCGCAGGCGGCGCCTCCGAGGTCTCCAGGTCTTCAACGCGCCTTTGTCCAGTGGACAGCTTGTTGATGTGCTCTTCCATCTGCTGGACGATCTCGCCGAGGGTCTTGCTGGAGCTTGAGAGCTCGCCAACAAGACCCGATGTGTCGGACGACAGTCCGACCATGCTGCCGAGTGAGGAATCCGCCTGACCGACACCCTCTGTGGCGGCCTTTGCGAGATCGGTTATGGACTGGATGGTGGTGGAAATCCTGGCGAGGATGTTCTTCAGGGCGCCGCTCACCTCGAAGGACTCCTTCGCGTCCGCCGCGATCCTTCGCACGGCGTCAAGAACAGCCTGGACGAGATCCGCGATTTCAGAGGTGGCCCGCGCGCTCCTGTCCGCGAGCTTCCGCACCTGCTGGGCCACGACGGTGAATCCCCTGCCCGCCTCTCCGGCACGCGCGGCCTCAATTGCGGCGTTCAGAGACAGCAGCTCCGTCTGATCCGCAACATCGCCGATCAGTGACACGACCTCCTCGATGCGCGCGGTGCGCTCCTCCAGGAAGCGCGTCGCCTCCATGCCGCGCGTGATCTTCTCAAGAGACTTCTCCACCGCCCGCCCGCCCTCCTGGGCGGCCTCGAGGCCCACCGAGGCGTTTTGCGCCACTTTGCGCACCGAGCTCACTATCCCCTCGAACCCATTGTTCGTTTCTTCCATGAGCTGCGTCTGGCTGCTCACCGAGTTGACCGTGCCGGCAATTCCTTCCGCCAGCCGGGAGCATTCCTTCGTCAGCCTGTCCCCCAGTGAACGAAGGGCGACCACGGAGCTTTCCAGGGAGCTCATATTCCGCAGCTGAGCTGCGAGCTCGCCGATCTCGTCATTGCGCTCGATGCCGGGCTGGGCGGAGAAGTCACCCTCGGAGATTCGGCGGCCGAACGAGATGAGACGGGTGAAATCTCTTCGCATTCCCAGCAGGGTGATAAGCGAGTATGCAAAAGCCGACAGGATGCCTGCCCCGGATAACAGGGCAAAAAGCGCAAGGAATGACCGGGCGATGTTCCGCCGCGCGTCGTAGATCCGGGAAACGTTGTCGCTCGCCGCACGGGTGACCCTCTCCGTGGCATCGATGAAGGCCGGTGAGAGCGAGGCGAAACGCTCTTGCGCCTCCGCGCCCTCCGCAAGCCGCGCGAGCGAATCAGTGAACCCCGACATCGCGGCCTGCCAGCCCCCATGCAGCGATTCGTCGATCCCGCGCATGGCCGTTTGCACCTCCGGCGGATAGATGTACGTTTCCACGGGAGAGGGGACCCGGGAGTCCAGCAGCCGCAGCATATCCGAGCTGGCGGCACGGATTTCCTCGACTGCGGTTCGCAGCGACGCGGGATCCGCGGCCGGCGAGAGCGCACGGGCCCGAAGGTCGATGACCTGCAGCTTTTCCGCCACGGACGTCAGGGAGCGCGCATCGTTCGTCACGGTGTTGTCCGCCACGATGCCCGCGGCGAGACACAGCGCCAGGAGGGCGATTGTGACGACCAGGAGCACGGTACCGCCGATGAGCTTTGTCGTGAGGGAACTCTTCATAATCCGTACTCCTCGATTTTGCGATGGAGCGTCTTGCGCCCTATACCTAGTATTTCGGCAGTTCTGCTCTTATTGCCCCCTTCCCGCGCCAGGGTGGACCGAATGACCTCTTTCTCCACCTCGGCCAGGCTGGTGCCGAGGGAAAGACGCAGTGTGTCGGCGCCCGTCTCGCCGCGGATGTTGGGCGGAAAATCCTCCAGGGTGATTGTCGATCCCTTGCAGAGCACGACCGCGCTTTCCACGGAATTGCGAAGCTGCCGCACGTTGCCGGGCCACGAGTAGTTGTAGAGAGCAAGGCGCGCTTTCGGGTCGATCCCCTCGAGGGGCTTCCCGTTCTCCTGGCTGAACTCCTTCAGAAATGCCGCCACGAGCAGAGGGATGTCCTCTTTTCGCTCGCGCAGCGGAGGGATATGGATGTTGACCACGTTCAGCCGGTAGTAGAGGTCCTCCCTGAAAGAGCCCTTTGCAATGGCATCCTTCAGATCGCGGTTCGTGGCGGCAATCAGGCGCACGTCCACTTCGATGGTTTCCTCTCCTCCGACACGCTCGAACCTCTTCTCCTCCAGCACGCGAAGGAGCTTGATCTGTACGTTCTGGTTTATCTCCCCGATCTCGTCCAGGAAAAGGGTCCCGAGGTGGGCGAGCTCGAATCTGCCCCTTTTGCGCGCAATGGCGCCCGTAAAGGCGCCCTTCTCGTGACCGAAGAGCTCGCTCTCCAGCAGGCTTTCCGTGAGCGCCGCGCAGTGGAGCTTGATGAAGGACTTGTCCTTGCGGGGGGAGTTGTAATGCAGTGCCTCCGCGATCATCTCCTTGCCGGAGCCGCTCTCCCCCGTGATGAGCACGGAGCTGCGCGAGGGGGCGACCTGGCGCACCATGTCGAAGACCTGCTTCATTTCGGCGCTCTTGCCGATGATGCTCGCGAAGCCGCTCCTCCGCTCCAGCTCCTCCTGCATGGCCCGGTTCTGCACGGCGAGCTCCCGGCTCGCGAGCGCCCTTTTCACGAGGAGCGACAACCTGTCCAGGTTCACCGGCTTGGTGATGAAATCGTACGCGCCGTCATGCATGGCCTGCACCGCGGATTCGATGGTCCCGTGCCCCGTGAGGATCATCACGGGAACAGTGGGGAATTGGGAGGCCACGCTTTTCAAAAGCTCCTCGCCGGAGAGTCGGGGCATCTTCAGGTCGGTGATGACCAGGTCCACGTCACCGCGGTTCACCGTGTCCAGGGCCTCCTTTCCGTCGGCGGCAAGGAGCACGTCGTACCCGTCCAGCATCAGGGCCTCGCGCAATCCCTCGCGGATGTTTTTCTCATCGTCGGCCACCAGCACGGTGAGCTTCATCGGGCCTCCCCCTTGTAGTCGATGAGGATTTTCTCCTTCTGCGGCATGGGCAGCGCGAGGGTGACCGTCGTGCCCTCCCCCAGCCGCGAGCTGACCGAGATATCGCCGAAATGCTCCTTCACGATCTTGAACACGATCGTGAGACCCAGCCCGGTGCCGAATGGCTTGGTGGTGAAGTACGGCTCGAAGATCTTGTCCATGATCTCCTCGGGGATACCGGTGCCCGTGTCGGAGACACGAATCAGGACGTCCTCCCCGTCGCGCAGCGTCTCCACCTTCAGGATTCCCCCGCCCGGCATGGCGGCCACACCGTTCTTGATGAGGTTGAGCAGCGCCTGCTTGATGTAGCGGGCGTCGATGCGCAGCACGGGCAGGGAGGCGGAGAGATTCGACTCGATTTTGACGCCCGCCTGGTCGAGCTCGGGCTGGACGAACTCGAGCAGCTCCTCGATGATCGGGTTGATTTCCCCGTCCTCCAGACGCGTGTCCATCGGCTTCACGGCGAAAAGAAAGTCCACGACGATCCTGTTCAGCCGGTCCACCTCCTCACCGATGACGCTGAGGTGCTGCTCGATATCCTTCGCCTCGATGCAGTCCTTGCCGGCGATCTTTTTCTGTATGAGCTGGAGGTGGATGCCCATGGATCCGAGCGGGTTCTTGATTTCATGTGCCACGCCCGCGGCAAGGGTGGTGAGGGACGCGAGGCTTTCCGCCCTCCGCAGCCGGGCCTCCTTGGAGCGTTTCTCCGTCACGTCCTCGACATGTACGACATTGCCCTGCACGCTCCCGTCCCTGACCAGCGGCAGAAGGCTTACCGAGAGGATGCGCGGCGGTGCGCCGTCCAGGGTGAACTCCCTGTCCGAGACTTTCTCCTGGTTGCGAAGGTTCGCGGAGAAGAATGCGCCGAGCTCCCTGTCCGCGAGACAGTCCCACAGCACCCGTTCCATGATGTCATCCTGTGAAAAGGGAAAGAGCCGCTCCGCGGACTTGTTGTACAGCATGACCCGGTGCTCGCGGTCGGTGACGATAATGCCGTCTGTCATCGACTCCAGGAGCATGCCCAGAAGATCGTTCTCCTCCGACATGCGCACAATCAGGGCGCGGACCTGGTCCAGGTCCATCTTGCCGAGTTTTTCCAGTGCCTTGCGGATGAATTTCCTCACCCCGCAGCCTCCTGCCGCGCGGCGTGCCGCATGCGGTACAAGAGTGATTCCAGCACGGTCTGCGGGCTCATGTTGTAGACGTCCAGCCGCATGAGGGCCTCCCGCACGGCCGCATTCCACTCCTCGAAGGTCTCCACGCTCCCGCGGGCGTCGCGGAGGAGCGCGAGGAATCGAAAGGTGAGCTCTTCCAGGAAAGAAATGATCGTTTCTTTCGGGGAACGTTCCCGCCTGCCCTTGCGATCCGGCAGCAGCTGGGACAGCTCCTCCGCGATGTCGAAGGACGGGGAATCCGGGCTCCAGACCTGGTCGAGGAACTTGCCGGCGAGGATGGTCAGCTTTTCAGGGTTGATCTCTTTCCACGCCAGGAAATACCCGCGAAGGCCTTCAAAGGCCGGCGTCTCCTCGCGGAAGATCTTGGCCATGACCTCCTTTTCCTCCGCCGCGCTGCGCTGCTCGAAGGGGTACGGACGCAGCCGGGAGAGGATGGTGGGCATGATGGCGGCCCTGCGGGTGGAGAGCAGAATGATGCTCACCGCTTCCGGCGGTTCCTCCAGCAGCTTCAGCAGGGCGTTGCGCGCCGATTCCTGCATTCTGTCCGCATTTTCGAGGATGGCCACCTTGCGCGACTCAGTCGCGGTGATATGCGCCCAGGCGGCCAGCTTGCGCACCTGTCCCACGGTGATGCCGTCCGGGCGGACCTGCGCGGCAAGCTGCACGGAGGCCGCCACCACCTTTTCCAGCAGCTCGCCCAGCTCGCGCTCGGGCGGCAGCTCCCCGCCCGGCTGCAGCTCGCCCAGAAGGTCCTCGATCAGAGAGACCCTGTCGAGCGCGCCCTTCAACCTGGTGTCGTCGGTGTCAAGGATTGCGGCATCGAACCGGCGGGTGAGCTTGCGGACCGCGCGCAGGAAGAGGTATTGCGTCGGCTGTTTGCGGCTTCTCATGAGCACTTCCGCGCATGCCGCGATCTCCACGTCCGCGTAGCGCGTGCCCAGGAGGACCGTATGGGGATGGGCAAGCTCCTTCTGGAGCCGGCACGAATGGCAGGCGCACGACCATTCCGCCCGCCCCTCCCGGCAGGTGAGGACCCGGGCCGCTTCCAGTGCGGAGGAGAGCTTCCCCGTGTAGGGCGGGCCGAAGAAAAGCGATGCGCGAGGAAACCGCGCCTGCCCCAGCTCTTCACGCAGCATTTGCACGGTTGCCGCGTGCCCGATGATGTTCTCGAACATCAGGCAAGCCTCTGCGTGATGAGCCGCGCGATGGTCTCGGCGGGCCGGCCCGCGCTCAGAGACCCCGCGCGGCTGCCCATCTCCCGCAGCCGACGGGAGTCCGCGAGCAGCGGGCAGACCATGGCAAGGAGTGAGTCCGCAGTTGCGTCCTGCTCCTGCAGCACCAGGGCCGCCCCCCGGGCGCGAAACACTTCCGCATTTCTCAGCTGATCTCCGCGGCTGCCGTTCCTGGGCAGGGGGATCAGGACGGAGGGCTTTCCCAGCGCAGCCAGCTCTGCGAGCGTGTTCGCACCCGACCGGCATATGACGAGGTCCGCGGCCGCGATGATGTCGGGCAGCTCCGCGCTGAAGAACGCCGCGGGAAAGTAGTTGCGGAGCCCGGAGGTGGAGTAGTCATGCGCGCCCATCTGGTGGACGACAAAGTGGAGCGGAACGAGCCGCGGCAGGCAGGCGGCGATCAAGCCGTTGATGAAAGAGGACCCCTGGCTGCCGCCCAGCACCAGAATGACCTGTGTCAGCGGACCACACCCCAGGTATCGGCGGCCGCGGTCCGGATCCGCGCCGTACATGGCGCGGCGCACCGGGTTGCCGGTGACCGCGGCCTTCCGCCTGAAACGTGCGGGAAGAAAATTCACCGTCTCAGGAAAAGAAACCAGCACCTTCTCGCAAAACATCAGGTTGATGCGGGTGGCAAGCCCCGGATCGAAGTCTGATTCATGCGTGTAGGCGGGGATCCCGCACAGCCGCGCCGCCACCACGGGAGGCACACTCACGAATCCGCCTTTGGAAAAGAGAAACGCCGGTTTTTCCTTCTTGAGAATCCGCACCGCTGCGAATACTCCCGAGATGATCCGGGCTATGTCGCTCAGATTACGAAAGGAAAAGTACCGGCGGAGCTTCCCGGCCGGGATCCCCCTGAACTCCATGCCGGCGTCCTCCGCAAGCCTTTTCTCCACCCCGTCCGGGGAGCCGATCCACAGGGCGCGCCGGCCCAGCTCTTCGGCCACCGCGATTCCGGGGAAGACGTGCCCTGCGGTCCCTCCCCCCGTGAAAGCGATGACGGGCAGGTCCGGTGCGCCCGCGCCGACGTACCCGGCGGATTCCTTCGCGCCGACGTACCCGGCGGATTCCTTCGCGCCGACGTACCCGGCGGATTCCTTCGCGCCGACGTACCCGGCGGATTCCTTCGCGCCGACGTACCC
>Ga0187850_10001039_pt1 | contig 32110 bp, 24 predicted proteins | sample June2016WEW_4_15_FD_132436 | JGI IMG/M metagenome (GOLD analysis project Ga0187850, IMG submission 132436) | Peatland microbial communities from SPRUCE experiment site at the Marcell Experimental Forest, Minnesota, USA - June2016WEW_4_150 | ecosystem: Environmental > Terrestrial > Soil >...
TCCCGAAATCTTGCCCACCATTGGAAGCTTCGCCCCTCCACTCGGCGCCGGCGGGACGCGCATGACATTCAATTCAACGGCTGTCGAACTGCCCACGATATCCCAATCATCAGCCGCCGCCGCGCTGCGTGCACTCCTGATTTTGACCGATAACGGCGGCACTCTCTGCTTGCCTTCCATGAGCGGGAACAGTATCACCTGACGCAAAAGGTACTCGATCACCCCCTGGTCTTTCGATGCCCGCGCATTCGCGGATGCCTGCGGATCGATGGGCGCCGCCTCTGTCCAGAACCCCGGGTACTGCTGTGGGTCAATGTCCACGGCCGCAAGCGCGTGCTTCGTGCGCAGACGGTAAATGACGCTGAATTGCTCCCCCACATACGGGTCAGCGACACTTATCTCAGTGACAATCGCCATGTCGGGAGAAACCCGAGCAACAAATGTTCGAGACAGATCGGTTCCAGCATTCCCCGACAGCGCCGCACCTGCCATTACCGCGGCTAAAAACCCGCAGATCAATGCCCGCACCCGTCCCGCCAACGTAGCCTCCGCCTTATCTCGATTTCAATGTCAATCCCAAAATGGATTCGACCGACAAAAACAGAAAGGCCGCCAAGGCACAATACTGCACCACGTTGATTGCACCGCTACCGCCCATCGTGGGAAGACTACGGGACAGTGCCGCATCCAGGACTCCAGGGTCGGGCGACCATGTCCACTTCCCTGATGCTCCCTCGCGGCCGTACAGCGTCGATCCGGCTCCACGAGAGATATTCACCCAAGTGGTATCAGGCGAGCCGCCACGGGAGAGCGTCTCAAGCCGAGGGATCTCTTCGGCTGGAGCCGCCGTCAACACGAGCAAGCGCGCATTCGCAATTTCCGCTGCGCGGCCCTCTGCCAGGCGCGCGAGCGTTTCTACTATATCTGAACGGCTCTGTTGCTGGGGATAAAAAGGAAGGCGGGACACGATGATCAGAAGGCCCAGGTTATCCAACGTCGGCGGAACCAGCACCTCCGGCGGCAAGCCCGGAGTTATCACTCCAAAATGCGCTCCAGGCGCGCGATCGACAATGGTTTGAATCGTGTCTTCAAGGGTGGACCAAAGCCGATCCTGCGCGGTGTCGAAGGACGACACGTCGATGACAATCATGACCTTGGGATCGGGAGAACCTCCATCTGCCCCCTGCTTTGCAGGCACAGGAAGCAGGGCGGCCGCGAACATGAGTCCCACCGTCAGCAACACGAGGGCCACGAGACGCCGGAACCATGCAGCTGATACTCCAAGCACCATGGGATCGCCGAGTCGCTTCAGCCGTCGGCTCTGCAGCCACGCGGCGAGCGCCCAGCCCACGAAAACAAGCGCAGGAATGCACTCAGCCCACAAGTAAACTGGATGCCTCCAAACCATCCTTCCTCCTGAAATCCGGGCGCGAGCCCCCGAGCAGCGCTAACCGGGCAGCTCAGGGCAAAGGACACGCTTCAGCGCAAATTCAGCGCAGAGCAACAGGATCGAGCACGCGCCGAGAAGTTGTATGAGAGAATCGTTGCTGCGCCGCGAGGTTGCGGCAGGGCGCGGACCGGTCTCCTCCACGAGCGGAAGCAAAGCAGCGCGCAATTCTGCCGGATTGTGCGTGCGCCGGTAGCTTCCGCCGGTTATTGAGGCTATCTCTTGGAGGGCTTTGTCATCGATCGCTATGTGTGCCCGGACTTGGATCGCTGTTCCCTGAGGTGATGGCACCCAGTAGGGTAGAACCGTGTCAGTTCCTATCCCGACTGTGTCGATTCTGATTCCCATTCCAGCCGCGATGCGAGCTCCATCCTCTGCAGACAGCGGCCCGCGGTTGTTCACTCCATCCGTCACCAGGAGAATCCGCCGCCTCCCCCAGGTATTGTTTCTGAGTCTATTGATCGCGCTGGCGATGGCGCTGCCGATTGCGGTGCCGTCCTGCCCATAACCGGCCGGCATTACTTCGCCAATAGCTTGCAGGAGAGCATGCCTCTCCGTCGTTACCGGCACGGCGAGTTGCGGAGATGCCGCGAACAGAATCAATCCCATCTCCAAAGTCGATTGAGAGGAAACGAACTCGCTGAGGAGCCGCTTTGCCACCTCCAGCCGATTGCCGGGCATATAATCCTGGGCAGTCATGGAACTCGAAACGTCCAATACAATCACGAGAGCGTCAGGCCGCGGTATTGCGGAGCGCTCGGGCACACTCCAGCCGATTCCTGAAACGACCGCCACCAGGCAGAGCATTGCGGCAGGACGCAACAGGTCCGCAAGTTTTTGCGGAAATGTTGACCTCCACGCGGAGGGCGGTAACCAGTCAAAGGTTGACAGGGACAACCAGCGCCGGTTTTGAAAGGATGGCCATGCCCGCAGCCAAAACAACACAAGCGGCAACAGCGCCAACAAGAGCAGCCACGGATGCGAAAAACTTAAGGCAGCCACCCGACCTCCGATGTGAGCTTGCCAATCGTGCGTTGCAAATTCGCAATTGCTGCGATATTGTATGGCTGCCGCAATTGACTAGCAAATAAAACTCGGGAGATTATCATTAGCCGCCAAAGCATTCTCATCCTCGATTTCGGCTCGCAGTATACCCAACTGATTGCAAGGCGCATCCGTGAGCTGAGCATCTATTGCGAGATCGCCCCTTTCTCGAGCGCGTTGGAGCAGACTGCGGCGATGAAACCTGTGGGCATCGTGCTTTCAGGAGGGCCGGATTCTGTCTGCAAGGCCCAGAGCCCGTCTGTGCCGTCCGAATTGTTCGAAATGAGGATCCCAATCCTCGGAATCTGCTACGGTCTCCAGTTGATCGTACAGAGCATGGGGGGAAAGGTCGTTCCCGGAAATCAACGCGAATTTGGCAGGGCTTTTATAGAGGTTCAGGAGGATGACGCACTGTTCGTGGGGCTGCCGCGAAAATTCCAGGTGTGGATGAGCCACGGAGATCGAGTTGAATCGCTGCCGCGGGGATTCCGCGCTCTGGCCCGTTCCGGAAACATCCTCGCGGCCGCGGGCAACGCAGAACGTCACATCTGGGGAATTCAATTTCATCCCGAGGTCATCCACACGCATCACGGGATCAGAATTCTTGAAAACTTTCTGACTCGTTCCTGCGGCTGCCGCCGTGATTGGACGATGTCGGCGTTCGTCGATGCGTCCGTCGCGGCGATTCGCGCGCAGATCGGCGACGGCCAGGCCATTTGCGGGCTAAGCGGAGGCGTTGACTCCGCCGTTGCAGCCCTCCTCGTTCATCGGGCGTTGGGCGACCGACTAACCTGCATCTTCGTCGACAACGGGTTGCTGCGAAAGGATGAATACTCATCCGTGCTCGCGAGCTTCCGCGACCGCTTCCACTTGAAAGTGATCGGCGTGCCCTCGGCCGATCGTTTCCTTTCCCGGCTCACCGGCATCACCGATCCGGAACGAAAGCGCAAGATCATCGGCGAGGAATTCATCCGCGTGTTCGAAGAGGAAGCGCGAAAACTCGGGGATGCAAAGTACCTCGTCCAGGGCACCCTCTATCCCGACGTCATCGAGTCGACCTCGGTGCGCGGACCGTCAGCGGTGATAAAATCCCATCACAATGTCGGCGGCCTGCCGCGGGATATGAAACTCAAACTGGTGGAACCGTTGCGCGAGTTGTTCAAGGACGAAGTGCGCCGCGTCGGCGAGGAGCTTGGGATGGATCCGCGCTTCGTGCACCGGCAGCCCTTTCCCGGTCCCGGACTTGCCGTGCGCATCATTGGCCCGGTCAGTTCCGATCGCCTCGCAATCCTGCGCGCAGCCGACGCCGTGGTTCAGGAGGAGATCGAGCAGGAAGGCCTGATGCGTGAGCTCTGGCAAGCGTTCGCGGTACTGTTGCCCATCCAGAGCGTCGGCGTGATGGGCGATGACCGCACGTATGAGAATGTCGTGGCATTGCGGGTGGTTACGAGTCAGGATGGCATGACCGCGGACTGGGCCAAGCTTCCTCACCAGCTGTTGGATCGCATATCCAGCCGTATTGTCAATGAAGTCCGCGGCATCAACCGCGTCGTCTACGACATCACTTCGAAACCGCCGGGAACCATTGAATGGGAGTGAGCCGTGACGCAGCCGGGACCGTTCGTACACCTGCACAATCATTCCGATTATAGCCTGCTGGACGGCGCCTCCAAGGTGGAACAACTCGTGGAGACCGCGATCTCCATGCAGATGCCCGCGCTGGCCCTGACCGATCACGGAAATCTCTTCGGCGCCATGCAGTTTTACTTCACAGCGCGCAAGAAAGGGCTCAAACCGATTCTTGGGTGCGAGGTATACGTAGCTAAAGAAAGCCGGCACAAGAAGACGGGCGGCACCGACCAATCCAACCACCTCGTGCTGCTCGCCCAGGATGAAACGGGCTATGCCAACCTCAGCAAGCTCGTATCCTTCGGTTACCTCGAGGGCTTCTATTACAAACCTCGCGTCGACAAGGAACTTCTATCGCAATACAGCAAAGGCGTGATCGCGCTGTCAGCGTGCTTGAAGGGCAGCGTCGCCCAGCTCCTAACGATGGAGCAGCGGCCGGCCGCACTCGAGGAAGCGGGGGTGCTCCAGGACATCTTCGGAAAAGGAAATTTCTACCTCGAATTGCAAGACCACGGCCTGGAGGCTCAAAAACGCGTCAATCCTGCGATCATGGAAATATCCGCCGGCACCGGCATTCCCTTGGTCTGCACGAACGACACGCACTATCTCCTGCAGGACGATCATATCGCCCATGACGTTCTGCTCTGCATCGGCACGGGCAAGACGGTGCAGGATTCGGATCGCTTGCGCTATACCAGCGACCAGTACTACTTCAAGTCCAGCGCGGAGATGCATCAGCTCTGGAAGGACGTGCCGGAGGCGCTTCAGAACACGCTGCGCATCGCCGAGCGCTGCAACCTCCAACTCAACACCTCCGATTATCTTCTTCCTCCATTTCCTGTGCCTGCGGAAGAATCGTACGACTCTTACTTCGAAAAGGTAGTGCGCGAGGGATTTCGGGCGCGCCGTCCTCATCTCGAAACGAGAGCGCGCGAGGGCGCGCTCAAGAATTCCCTGCAAGCATACGAAGAACGCCTCACCTTCGAGATCGAGATGATCAAGAAGATGAAGTTCTCAAGTTACTTTCTGATCGTATGGGACCTGATCAAGTACGCAAGAGACCAGGGTATTCCGGTTGGCCCCGGGCGCGGATCGGTTGTGGGAAGCCTGGTGGCATACAGTTTGCGGATCACCGACATCGATCCGCTTCAATATGCGCTGTTCTTCGAGCGATTCCTGAATCCGGAGCGCATCGCCCCTCCTGACATCGATATGGACTTTTGCATGAACCGGCGCGCCGAGGTGATCGATTACGTGGCGCGCAAGTATGGCCGGGACAGCGTCTGCCAGATCATCACCTTCGGTACCATGGCCGCAAAAGGCGTCATCCGCGATGTCGGAAGGAGCCTCAATATCCCCTACGCCGAAGTGGACCGGATCGCCAAGCTCATTCCCAACGATCTCAATGCCACGATTGACAAGGCGCTCGCGCAGGAGCCACGCCTGCGCGAGGAGATGAAGAAACCCCAGATCGCGAATCTAATCGAGATCGCTAAACACCTCGAAGGTTTGTCGCGCCATGCTTCGACGCATGCAGCCGGCATTGTGATTGCACCCAAGCCACTCACGGAGCTTATCCCCCTTGCCAAGTCGAACAAGGAGGAACTCACCACCCAGTACAGCATGAAGGATCTCGAGTCGATCGGGCTCCTGAAAATGGATTTTCTCGCTCTCACTACGCTGACCGTCCTCGATGATGCAGTCAAGCGTATCCGCGAGGAGACCGGGACCGGTATCGACCTCCTGGGGTTGCCGCTGAACGACACGGCCGTGTACGAGCTGTTTGCCGAGGGCAGGACAAATGGCATCTTCCAGTTTGAAAGCGGTGGTATGAAGGCGGAGCTACGCCGGCTCAAGCCGGAGCGGTTCGAGGATCTGATCGCGCTTAACGCTCTTTACCGGCCGGGGCCCATGGAAATGATCCCGGACTTCATCCGGCGGAAACACGGCCTCGTGGACGTCAAGTATCCGCACCCTGCGCTGGAAGAGATCCTCCGCGAAACTTACGGCGTCATTGTTTACCAGGAACAGGTGATGCAGATCGCCGGCAAAATGGCGGGTTTCTCCATGGGAGAAGCGGATATCCTGCGCAAGGCGATGGGAAAGAAACTGGCCTCGGTGATGGTCTCCATGCGCGACAAATTCCTGGCCGGCGCCCGCGCGAACAAAATACCGGAGAAGATTGCGGTTCAGGTCTTCGACCTCATGGAGCAGTTTGCGCAGTACGGATTCAACAAGTCGCACTCCACCGCGTACGCGCTGCTCGCATACCAGACCGCTTATCTCAAGGTGCACTTCCCCGTGCAGTTCATGGCGGCTCTGTTGTCGAGTGAAATAGGCAATACCGAGAAAGTCGTGATGTACATCGCCGAGTGCAAGGACATGAGGATTCCCGTCTTGCCGCCGGATGTCAACGAGAGCGAGCTTCCGTTTCATTCACTTGCGGGAAGGATTCGCTTCGGAATGCTTGCCATCCGCAATGTCGGCGCCGGCGCCATTCAGTCTATCCTTGAGCACCGCAAGGCGCACGGCCGCTTTACCAGTCTTTTCGAGTTTTGCGAAGCCGTCGACTCGCGCGCCGTCAACAAGCGGGTCCTTGAAAGCCTGATCAAGAGCGGATCGCTCGATTCCCTGGGCTGGAAGCGCGCGCAACTCATGGCCGTCGCCGACGCCGCCATCGAACAAGGCCAAAAGGCGCAACGCGACCGCAGCAGCGGCCAAAAGGGCCTCTTCAGCAGCATGATGGGACCTCAGGCACTGTCGCAAGCCGAGCCTCCCAATATCCCCGAATGGCCGCCAGAGCAGCTCCTGGCATTCGAAAAGGATACGCTCGGCTATTATGTTTCCGGACATCCATTGGACCGCTTCTCTGCGGAGTTAAAGCAGTTCTCTCCGAAATCGCTGGCCGAACTTGCCGGCGAGAGCACAGGCACGGAGTGCAAAGTCGCGGGCATCGTTACTGACTGCCGCACCCGCCGCACCAAAAAAGGCGAACTCATGGCAGTGTTTACGCTCGAGGACCTCACCGGCACGATGGAGACCGTAGTTTTTCCCGGGGCGTACGCGAAGTATGGCTCATGCCTCGAAGCTGATTCGCCGGTATTGATCACGGGCAGATTCGAGGTCGACGAGAACGCCGCCAAGATTCTGTGTTCCGAAATCCAGCCGCTGACGGGCATTGCAGAGCGAAATGCCCGCCTGATGTGCATCCGCGTTCCGGTCGCTGGTCTCGGTCCCGATGCCGCGGGCGACCTGTATCGCCTTCTCGAACAGAACCGCGGCGAGACCGGAGTCGAACTGGAGCTGTATCAACTCAATGATTTCCGTGTTACCATCCAATCCGCTGATTTTGTCAGGGTGAAGTCGTGTCCCGAGCTGATTCGCCGGATTGAAGATATTTGCGGCAGCGGCTGTGTGCAAGTCATGAGCTGATTCGCCATGGGAGAGGGTCGCATGGACGATGAGAAGTCTTACCAGGCGGAAATCGAAGATCTGCGCGCCGAAGTCGAGCGCCTGCGCAATGAAAAGGAACGCATTGCGGCCGCCTGGCAACGAACGCAACTGGCGCGGCACGAACTGCGCCCTTATACCCTGGATTACGTCGAGCGCCTCTTCGAGGGCTTTTCGGAGATTCATGGCGACCGCCGTTTCGCGGACGATCCGACGATCGTGGCCGGAATGGCGCGTTACCACGGACATTCGGTAGTGCTCGTGGGACATCAAAAAGGACGCGATCTCAAACAAAGGCAGTTCCGGAACTTTGGCTGCGCCCAGCCCGAAGGGTATCGCAAAGCCCTCCGAGTCATGAAGCTCGCCGAAAAGTTCTCGCGCCCAATTATCACCTTAGTCGACACGCCCGGCGCATATCCCAGCATCGGCGCCGAAGAACGCGGCCAGGCAGAGGCCATTGCCTTCAACCTTCGCGAAATGGCTCGCCTCCAGGTGCCTGTGCTCTGTTGCATAATCGGCGAAGGAGGAAGCGGCGGGGCGCTGGGTATCGCAGTTGGGAATCACATCCTGATGATGGAAAACGCCATCTATACCGTCATCTCGCCCGAAGGTTGTTCCGCCATTCTCTGGAAGGATCAGGAGCACGTCGAGGCAGCCGCTAACGCGCTGCGGCTCACCGCTCAGGATCTGCTCTCGTTTGGTTTCATCGACGAAATCGTTCCCGAACCACCAGGGGGAGCGCACACCAATTATGACGCCGCCGCCGCGGCGCTCGACCAGAAGCTCAAGCCCGCATTGGAAACGCTGTTGGGGAAATCCGCTCTTGATCTTCAAGAGCAGCGCTATCAGAAGTTCCGCCGCATGGGCGCCGTGGAAACCCGCTGAAGCAGCGCCTGACGTTGCCATATTGATGAATCGCAGTACGAAGTCATGCGCGGCCGAAATTGCGCTCGATCTCGTACAGGCTGAAGCGCAGCAGGATAGGCCGGCCATGCGGACAGTTGGTCGGAATCCGCGTTTGCCCAAGTTCGTCCAGGAGCCACTGCATCTTTTCCAAAGTCAGCGGCATGTGCACCTTGATGGCCGCCCGGCAGGCAATGCTCACCGCCAGCCGGTCACGGATGCGTTCGACATCGACCGTCCGTTCTTCCCTCTCGAGTCCGTCCAGGATCTCGCGCAGCAGCTTCTCACAATCGACGTCGCGCGCAACTGCGGGAACCGATCGAATCAAAACCGTGTTGGCGCCGAATTGCTCAACCTGGAACCCGTTCTTGTTCAAATCCGGGAGAGCACTTGCAAGCAAGGCGGCTTGATGAGGAGCCAGTTCCACGGTCACCGGCACGAGCAGCCCTTGGGTTTCCACGGCGTTGCGCTGCATCGCGATGGCAACCTTCTCATAGAGCACGCGCTCATGCGCCACATGCTGATCAACGATCAAGAGGCCTTGCGCGTCACATGCAATGATGTAACTCTCCTGGATCTGTCCCAGGATGCGCACGCCCGCCGCCTGAAAGCTCTCCGGCACCGAATCCGATTGCGATCCCACCAGCAGGTCGGGTCGCATTCTAAGCGCGTGGTGATCGGAAGCATGCAGGAGCGCAGGCTGCGGAACCTCTCGCAACGGGTAGTTGAAAGCCCTCTGAAACGGGTCGAATATGGGCGCCGGCAATGCAAAATGGAAGCCGCTTGTCGCCATTCCCGCGTCATTTCCCAAAACAGTTGTATCGACAACGGCAGCATCCTCGGCGCGGGGCGGCATCTCCGCGGCATGATATTCGTAAACAGGAATGGAGCGCTTCGCGATCAGCGCGCGCTCGATGCTCTCACGAATCAAGCCATGGATCACGTTCTGGTCGCGAAACCGGACCTCTGTCTTGGCGGGATGGACGTTTACGTCGATCTGGTCGCACGGCAGCTCCACAAAAACCAAAACGACAGGATATGCGGAGGAAGGAATCGAATGGAGGTAAGCCTGCCTTACGGCGCTGGTCATCACCTTGTCACGCACCATGCGCCTATTCACGTAGAAAAACTGCGAGTACGCGTTCGTTCGCTGTTCATGAGGCAGGGAGGCAAAACCGTGGACTGCGACGTCCCCCGACCTTCCCTCGAAAGCCACAAGATTCTTGAGAAATTCGTCTCCAAAGAGCTGATACGCACGTTCCCGCAAAGAACCCACGGCAGCCGCATCGATCAGGATTCGCCCTTCGCTCTCCAGCGTGAAGCGAAGTTCCGGGTGCGCCAGCGCGTAATGCGTGGCGAGCCTCGTGATGTGTCCAAGTTCGGTGTCGTGGGCGCGCAAAAACTTGCGCCGCGCGGGCACGTTGAAAAACAGATCCCGAACCGTGACCTCTGTGCCGCGATCCCAGGAGATCGCCTTGACTGAACGCATCGTCCCACCCTGGATTTCCACCTCGGTTCCGGGCGTTGAGTCCGGTTCCGATTGCTGACGGGTGCGCAGGGTCAGACGCGAAATCGATGCTATCGAGGGCAAAGCTTCTCCGCGAAATCCGAGTGTGGAGATCGCTCCAAGATCCTCCACGGTTCGGAGCTTGCTCGTCGCGTGGCGCTCAAATGCGAGGATGGCGTCATCCTGGTTCATGCCCTCCCCATCATCACGCACAATCATGCATTTCTTGCCGCCCGCTTCCACTCCAACAAACAAAGATCGGGCGCCAGCATCCAGCGAGTTCTCCAGAAGCTCCTTGACCACGGAAGCCGGGCGCTCCACGATTTCCCCGGCCGCGATCTTGTTGGCGAGGATTTCAGGCAAAACCCGTATCTTGCTCATCTTTCAGAATCCCTTCGTCATTTCTTAAAGTGATTCTTTAGCTGATCGATGGTAACTTCCGTCTGGGTTGAGTTTTCCATGCTCTTGAGGGTATAGCTTCCCCGAGCCATCTCCTCTTCTCCGATGATGAGCACGGTGCGGGCGCCTATGCGATTCGCCTGTCGCAACTGACTCTTCAAGCTGCCGTCCGAGAATTCAAGCTGGCAGAAGATCCCATTCCCCCTGGTGATTCGGGCCACTTCCAGCGCCCGATGGAATGCCGCTTCGCCTAGATGTGCCAGAAACAGATCAGGCGGGTGCTTTCCGCGAGCCTGAATCTCCTGCGGGAGGATCATGACAAGCCGGTCCAGCCCCATGGCGAAACCGAAACCCGGCACGCGGGATCCACCCAGCACTTCGGCAAGCCCGTCGTATCGGCCGCCCCCGACGAGCGCATTCTGAGCGCCCAGATCCCCGCTGACGATTTCGAAGGCTGTCCTGACATAGTAATCGAGGCCCCGCACCAGCCTGGGAACAATCTCATAGGCGATCGCCGCCTCCTGCAGGTATTGTTTGACGAGCTCGAAGTGGTGTGCGCACTCTGAGCACAGGTGGTCGGCGATCATAGGAAGATCGTTGATGGTCGGCTGGCAAGTCTCCACCTTGCAGTCCAGGACTCTCAGGGGGTTGGTTTCGGTTCGCCGGCGGCAGTCGTCGCAGAGGCTTCCCTGGCGGCTCCGCAGCTCCGCACGGAGCGTGTCGATGTACTGCGGCCGGCAGTTTGCGTCGCCGACCGAATTGATCAAGAGGCGTGACTGGACTCCCAGCGACGAGAGAAACGATAGCAACATTTCTATGACTTCCGTTTCCACGGCGGGATGTTCGGATCCGAGCGCCTCCGCGCCGATCTGATAGAATTGCCGCCACCGTCCTTTTTGTTTTTTTTCGTGCCGGAACATCGGGCCAATGTAGTAGAGCTTTGTCAGTCCCGCGCCCCGATGCATGGAATGTTGCAGGTAGGCGCGCACGACCGAAGCGGTGGCTTCCGGCCGCAGGCTCATTGATTTTCCGCTTTGATCGCTGAATGTGTACATTTCCTTGCCGACGACATCGGTTTCGCCGCCAATTCCGCGCGCATACAATTCCGTAGCTTCGAACAGCGGCGTACGAATCTCCTCAAATCCGTAGCAAGCAAAAACCTTTCGGGCCGCATCCTCTACCAAATGCCAGGAGCTCATTTCTTCGGGAAGAATATCCCTCGTGCCCGGAAGGTTGGATAATAGCGTGTCATCCATGGCATCCTTTCTGAATCCCAGAACCGCATCAGTTGATGCTTCAAATAAATAAGGTTAACACAGTTGTCCGGCGTGCGCAGGTCGGGAAAAACAACCCTCTCTCGTATCTTCTCCGGGGCTCTATACCTCAACTGTAACCTTCCTTCTGTTCACAGACAGCTCGAAGAGCCGGAATCCCTCTACTCCTCTCTGTCCCAGTTAAGCGGTCTGAGCCGGCCAACGGTCAAGTCCCATGTGGGCGCCCTGAGCATTGCCCATGCAGTGTTTCTGCTCCCGCCATTCCATGGAGGAGGGCGCCGGGAAATCGTCCGCCGGCCAAAGTGCTACGCCTTTGATACCGGTTTCATCACCTTTGTCCGCGGCTGGGATTCCATCCGTGAAGATGATCGAGGAATATTATGGGAGCACTTGGTTCTGGACTACCTGCGCGCAGGACTTGATCCCGGCAAACTGTATTTCTGGCGCGACAAGTCGGATCGCGAGGTGGATTTCGTGATCCGGCGCCCCAGAGAAACAGTGGATGTGGTGGAATGTAAGATCAGTCCAGACGGTCTGGACGTTGCCTCCCTGCAATCTTTCCGGACGATTTACCCCAAAGGAATGAACTATGTTGTCAGTCCCCTGGTAAAGATGCCCTATGCCCGCGAGCGCGGAATCTCCCGCAAAGAGGCCTGCCGGCAGCTCGTGCTCTCTCGGAAACAGCCCGCCACGCAGAGCGCAGAGAAGTCATAGCGCGGCGCTGCCGACTTCATCTATTAGACGACTATAAGATACAAAAGCACCGACATTAATCTTCAATAATCAGCGACACGGCATCAAACACGATGCCCCTCCAAGATCTGAGACGCTGCGCCGCTTTCGGGTTTCCTGTGCCCCAACCAGAATCCGCGTAGCGGGACGCATTCCAAAGCCTGTCCGTCATTGACTCAGGCCCGCAAGCTCTCCGAAGGTTCGTGGCGTAACAGCCAGGTACGACGGGCAACGCCGGGACGGCAAAGCTCCTTCAAGTCTCGCCGCCGCAGGCAGTGGATGACTTAAACGAATTAGAGACGACACATCCTCATGGAATAAACATAAGAATTTCCTTAACTTTTTTGTTGCCAGGCGCATCGGGGATCGCTATGATGGCTGCCATTCACGGGAAATGTGTTGCTCAAGAAAACTGTCGATCTGAAGGATCAGCTTATCGCCTTCAGGCAGTGAGGAAAACGAAACGGTCGTGATCCCAGCCATCAATACGCCCATCATGCCGGTCGCTCTCTCATTGCAAGTTCGCAAAGCGGGAGCCCGGATGATGGCTCGATCGCGGCAGGTTCCACTGCGCGATCCAGCGACCTTGATAGCACGGGCTGTGGGTAGCGTTATGAAGGGGACGCAAGCTCGTGGTTCATTTGGCGCGGCCGATCTCTCGATGGACCAATGGCTCCCCGCGAGACTCGCGGGAGGTGAACTTCATTCATGCAAGCTCTGCTTGAATGAAGAGAGATTGTGAGAGCGAAATTGGGCTCTCAAGCCCAGCTCAAAGGACCACCATTTTCAACCTGAGGAACCTTTATGAAACAATTTGCAACCAAAGTAGTTTTGGGTCTGCTCCTGATTGCCTCAGTCAGCCTGTTAGGCTATGCCCAGGGCGGCGCGACCTCCTCGCTGACCGGTACGGTTGTCGACCAGTCCGGCGCCGTCATTCCAGGTGCAGACGTTACGGTCAAAAATAATGCTACCGGGGCGGAAGGCAAGGCCGTCACTTCAGAGAACGGCACCTTCTCGATCCCGTTTCTTGCTCCCGGCACTTACACTGCGACGGTCACGATGCCCAGTTTCAAGCAGGCGATCGTCAAGGACGTAGTGCTGGTTGCAGGCACACCCAGCACGATCAATGTCAAACTCGAGGTGGGCGGCAGCAATGAAACCGTCACTGTGCAGGCGAACGCCGAATTGGTGCAGGCATCCTCGCCAAACATCACGACGACGATGAATGTCAGTCAGATCCAGCAACTGCCGCTGTCAACCCGCAGTGCGCTGGACTTCATGATCAACCTGCCGGGCGTGAACACTACGAGCACTGCTCGCAGTGCTACCATAATGGGCATGCCCAACGCCACCATCAACATCACCATAGACGGTACCAACACGCAGGATGAATACCTCAAGGGCAGCGTCGGTGGAGACGGCATGTTCAGCATGATCATGCCGCGTATCGACGCCGTTGAGGAAGTGACTCTTTCCACGGCCACGCCGGGATCGGAATCAGCCGGTCAGGGTGCGGTCCAGATCAAGTTTGTCACCCGCTCGGGAAACAATGCCTACCACGGAAGCTTCTACGAATATCATCAAAACGCGTGGCTCAATGCCAACACCTGGGCAAATAACCGGAACCTGACCCCCACGTACAATGGCACCAGCGTGCCCTGTACGGCAGCTCAACTGGCCAATGAATTTGACAAATGCAAGGCGCCGCGCAACGCCTTGATCCTCAATCAGTACGGCTTCCGGTGGGGCGGGCCTATTACGGCTCCGAAGAAGCTCTTCGGCCCATTGGGCTTCAGCGGAAAGGATCGCGCTTTCTTCTTCGTCAACTATGAAGAAATGCGTCAACCGGGGCAGACGACGCGATCGCGGACGATTTTCAATCCGTTACTGGATCAGGGAATATTCCCCTACACTGTTGGCAGCACTACCCAGACAGTAAACCTGTTTAGTCTGGCAGCAGCCAATGGACAGACGGCTACCTGGGATCCGACCATCCAGAAGCTGCTGGGGGACATCCGCAACGTCACCAATACCATCGGCAGTACGAAACAGGAGACCAATCCTGCTTTGATGGATTACACCTTTACCAACCATATCATGAGTATGCGCAAGTCCCTGGTATTGCGTGGGGATTTCAATCTCACGAGCAAGCACCGGGTTGAGGCGAGCTGGTATTTCAATCAGTACCCCCAGTCCGAGGACACTACCAACAGTGCTGACCATGCTTATCCGGGGTTTCCGAATTTCGGCACCCAGGGCGGGCCCCGCTTTTCAGGCTCCGTGGCACTGCGTTCGACTTTGACGCCCAGGCTCGTGAATGAGGCGCGCTTTGGCTTCTTAGGCGGGGGCACGCTCTTTTGGCCGGACGTCAATGTCGGCCAGTTTCAGACAACGGGGATAGGCAACCAGGACGGCTTTGCGCTCAGCCTCAGCCCCATGAGCAATGCTTACACGGCCAATGGCCCGGAGCGGCGCAACACGCCCAACGAACAGTTCGAGGACACGCTGACGTGGTCCAAGGGGTCGCACAGCATAAGCGCCGGCGTCTCTTTCACCAATGTCGCCCTGTGGATACAAGACTTTACGTATACTGTGCCGCCTATCAGCTTTGGGGTGAACACGACCTATGATCCGGCTCGCTTCATGTTCGACGCGACCAACGGACCAAAGAACTTCCCCGGCTCATCGAGCACGCAGTACACCCAGGCCCAATCGATCTACGCGCTCATGACCGGCCGCGTCACCCAGATCACCGGCAACGCATACCTGAATGAACTATCCAACAAATACAGTTACAACGGAGACTTCACGCGTCGAGGCCATATGCGTGAGATTGGGGCTTTCATGTCGGACTCCTGGCGGGCTCGCCCGAACCTGACGCTTACTTACGGTCTCCGTTGGGAGGGACAGCTGCCGTTTGTTCCGCTCAACAGCGTGTATACCTACAACACCATCGCGGACCTCTGGGGGCTTTCCGGGGTGGGCAATCTCTTCAAGCCCGGTACCCTGACCGGCCAGGCGCCGACGTACAAACAATACACGGCCGGCTCTCCTGCCTACAACACCAGCTACAAAGGAATCGCTCCCAGCATTGGCTTTGCCTGGACGCCGAAACCCGAAGCAGGCTGGCTCAAGCGGATCATGGGGACCAATGGACAGACCGTGCTCCGTGGCGGTTTCTCGCTCGCCTACAACCGCAACGGGATGTATGAGTACGACACCATGTTTGAGGCCAACGTGGGGCCGAGCATCAATGCCACGCGCAGCGTCGGCAATGGCAATCTGGTCAGCGGCGTAGGATCCGATGTGTGGCCACTCTTGTTCCGCGACAAGAGCCGCCTTGGCCCGCCTTCCTTCGCAACCACGCCGGTCTATCCGCTTCAATCGACGTCGGTTTCAGATCAGGTCAATGTTTTCGATCCCAATCTAAAGACGCCATACACCCTTTCGTGGTCGTTCGGCTTACAACGGGAGATCACCAGGGACATGGTCGTCGAGGTGCGTTACGTTGCTACACGCAACCTCCAGGCGTGGAACTATCGCAATCTCAATGAGACTGTGCTCGTTGAAAACGGTTTCCTCAATGAGTTCAAGCTTGCGATGGCGAACTTAAAGGCAAACCAGGCTGCAGGCAAAGGGAACACCTTCGCCTATACGGGCACCGGCACCTCACCGCTACCGATCACGCTGGCTTACTTCTCCGGGATTCCGGCTGCGCAGGCGAGCGATACGACAAAGTACAATTCTTCCAACTTCAGCAGCACCACCTATACGACCTATCTGGCACAGTACAGTCCGAATCCGAGCTCGTATGCCAGTAGTTTTTATGGCAATGCAACGTATCGCAGCAACGCCCTCGCTGCCGGCCTGCCTGCCAACGAATTCCAAGTCAATCCGACCGTCGCTTCGGGTGGCGCCTATATCATGACCAACGGCGGTCAGAACTACTACGACTCGATGGTGGTGGAGCTCCGCCGCCGTTTTTCCAAGGGGCTGCTGGTACAGAGCAGCTATGTCTGGGCCAAAGGTCTTCAATTGACACGCGTGTCGTTTCGCACCGACTATGTGAAAAACGTTGGCTCTACCCTGCCACAGACTTTCAAGGTCAACTGGATCTATGAGCTGCCGGTTGGCAGCGGGAGATCGCTGCTCAGCAACCACCACCTCCTTGACCGCGTCGTCGGCGGCTGGGAGTTCGAGGGCATCGGCCGCTGGCAGAGCGGTACCCTGATGAACGTCGGCAATGTCAGATTGGTCGGCATGACGCTCGACGACCTGCGCAAGGCCGCCGGGTTGCGCTTCGATGATGCGAACCGGCAACTCTATTACTTTCCTGCGGACATCATCGCCAACACGATCGCGGCTTATAACGTCAGCGCAACTACATCGACCGGCTACAGCGCTGCATACGGTGTTCCCACCGGACGCTATGTCGCGCCCGCCAACAGCAACTATTCGGCCAACGGTTGCCTCCAGGTCGTGTCCGGCGACTGTGCCCCGTATACCAACTACCTCAGGGGCCCGAGATTCATCAACTTCGATTTGAGCCTGGTGAAGAGAATCAGGTTCACCGAATCGGCGAACTTCGAATTCCGCGCCGAAATGTTGAATGCCTTTAACTACGTCACCTTCAACGCCGCCACTTGCGCCAGTTCCAGCGCGACCTGTGGCCAGTTTTCCGGGACTCAGAGCGGCCCGCGCAACATTCAGGCCGTCGTGCGGATCAACTTCTAGTCTTTCAGCCTGAGAGGGACGCGGCGCGCCGCGTCCCTCTCCATTCTCTCACTTCCCTATTTCCATTCGCCCTTACACTCTGCGAGGAGGAGCAGTAACAGGGAACGCCTGCACGTAAGCTTCAGAACACGGCAAAATCAGTGTTAGGCAACGGATAGTCCAAAAAAAGCTGCAGATATTTTAATGAGCTCGCCCAGGACCTCGGGGTTGCCGGCACCTCAGAGAGTTTTTTTACCTCCCATTCATTATCCGGCCATCAAGTGAGAAACTTTCATGGGGTGAAGATTATCTATACGGGATGAAGGGTGTATCGGGTGAAACGAAAGGAGGCATTCATGCTCAAGGCCAAGGAGCTGAGAGAGCAACTGAAGCGAGAGGTCATCGGGCAAGACCAGGCAATCGATGCAGTGGTGAAGACGGTGGTGGTAGCAGATCTTGGCATTTGTGATCCGCGCCGGCCGTTAGGCACATTTTTGTTTCTCGGTCCGACAGGCACGGGGAAGAGTCAGATCGGACGCTCCCTGGCAAAGATACTTCACGGCGACGAAAGCGATGTCGTCTCTATCAATTGCACCGAGTTTAAAAACCCCCATGATGTGGCTAAGCTTGTGGGCGCCCCGCCGGGATACGTCGGACACGATCAGGCGCCGTTTCTTACCCAGGAAAAACTGGAGAAGCGGCTCACGGTCGTGCTTTTCGAGGAATTGGAGAAGGCGGATCGTGCCCTGTTTGACCTGTTGCTTCAGATCCTGGAACGGGGCGAACTGACCACCGGACGCGGCGTTGACCTCAGTTTCAAGAACTGTTTCGTGATGATGACCAGCAACGTCTGCGCCAAGGAAATCGACAACATCACCAAGAATGACGTCCTGGGATTCGGGCCTGCTCTCCAGAAACTGCAGGAATTGAATCCGGAAGCAGCGGACGCCCGTATCCGCGCCGCCTGCATCGGTGCGGTGGAGAGATTCTTCAACCCCGAATTCATCAATCGCATAGACGAGATTGTCACATTCAATCCCCTCAAATATGCCGACCTGATGGCCATTCTGGAAAAGTTTCTGGCCGAGACCAAATCAAGATTGGCCTCTGCGGGGGTGATGATGTCGATAGCAGACTCAGCCAAACGTTTCCTCATCGAAAAGGGGACCAATCTCCGCTATGGAGCGCGACCGTTGAGACGCGCGGTCAGGGAGTACCTCGAGTTCCCTCTCGCCAACCTCATCGCCGAGAGTGAGACGTCAGGGCACAATCAGGCAGTGCAGGTCGAAGCCGGCGACAATGAGTTGGGATTCTATTTTGCGCTGCTCGCGAAGGGGGCGCATGTCTCGTGACGCAACCTAGCCTGCAATATTCATGAAGAACTCAGAAAAAAGCATCTTGTGCCTGGAGGCTTATGATTTCGTCCGAGTCTGAGCGGCGCACAGCATTCCGATTTTCACGAAGACGCGTAGTCGATTCGATAATTGAGGATCAAACTTCGCGAGCGGTATACCTCGCCGGATTCAATGCCGTTGGAGGATCCGCCGACAAGACACTTCTTGATTTCCAGAATGCCGCCACGCGCGATGCAGTTGGTGCCGCAGGACCTGCCCGCCGCATCCAAGACACTGACCACTCCATAAAAGCGATCCTGTATATGCTCCTCCTCATTGTGGTTTTCCAGAACACGGCTATGCGTCACGTGGTAGATGCCGGTGCCCCCGGGTCCGGACTCCCTGGGTACTCCCTGGGCATTCAAATCAAGAACGCTCCAGACCCTAAACGGGGTCGCCTGTAGATAGTAGCGATCGTGTGCGTAGAAACGCGCCCCTTTTTCTTCCAGAGCAAAGCGTTCCGTCCACAGGAAAACGCCCTGGCAATGCCGTGGTATTTTTCGCCAAGCCAGGGCTCGGGTTGCCGCTCGTCTAGGTCTGCGCGCCAGCGCCACCGCAGCACCCACAGCAATGGTTCCAATTGATGACCAGAGGAATAGTCTCCTGTAATTCGCCTTCATATGCTTTCCTGCGCTTTGTCCGGGATTTCGCAGCCTCCGCGCTTTCGATTTTGATCCGATCGTTGCCCCGCCAATCCTACTAAAACCGTCATCTTGAATCAAACCTTCATCCATAAATTTGCGCCCTTTATTGAAGAACGCTGCGCTTGGATACCTCCTGCACCAAAACTTCCAAAAACCTCACGAATCTGCGCAAAAGCGCCCGCGCTTCGATCTCATTTCCTGCGGCGATGAGAGAGTCTGAAAACCTCTCGAATTCTCCCCAGTCCTGATACATCAGGAACCGCAAGGAAGACTCACGAAACCGAGTAATCCTGTCCAGGACCATGCTCAGGTCAAATCCGTTTTGTCTGTCGAGTTCGCCCTTCAAATCACTGCGGAGATCCCAAAGGTCTCCTGTGAGTTTCTGCCCCTGTTGCAGTCCCTCCACCATAGAGGGAAAAACAGATTTGGCATCGACGCTCTCATCGAATGCGTGGATCAGAGTCACGACACTGCTTTGATAGCAATTGCGCAGCAGACCATGACTGTTCTCCACTTTTGCATAGATCATGGAGGGGTCGTCTTCCGCAGCGAGGAAGACGAGCTCCCGTTCGAATGCTCTCTGAGTCTCCAGCCTGAGCGAGTGCACCATCAGATCCGCGGCATCTCGCAACTTTGCGTTGCTTCGCCTGCCCCTCTGAAAGTGCGATTGAACGAAATCGCACAGCACGTCAGTCTGTTCGTGAAGAAGACAGAATAAAACCAGGAAGTGGTGCAGCGGCATGTCATCCCGCAACCCTGAAGAAACAAGCTCGAGGTAACGAAGAAAGCGATGCAGATAAAGCAGCGCCAAGGCGACATTGTGGCGTTCCCGGTCATCCGTTATGGATTTCAGAACGGCGCTCAAGACAGCGCTGTCCATGCAGTCGAACTGAATCCAGAAGCGTTGCGCGAGTAGCATGTCGATAAAGCGGCAATCCCGAAGATCGCGACGGAAGGTTCTGCCCAGGCTGAGATACAGCTGAAAGTCCCACTTCATCGGATCTTGCACGGCATCGATCATGACCTTCAGATCCTGAATCGACTCCAGCAGTCGAGTCAGGCTTTCCATCGGATTGGCCTGCTCAAACACTCTGCCCATGGGAAAGCTCAGCACGCCGGCGCTCTCCATCCCGGTTCTGCGAGTCATATCGCGCGCCGCTGCCGTCTCCGGACTCAAACAGCATAACCGCAGGGCGCAATGCTCCGCCTGCTGCAGCGCCAGTCGCGCAACCCGGATTTCGGGAGCAAAGGAGCGTTCGTGCAGGAGGTTTTTTTCCTTTTCGCGCAGTGGCAACCGCTTCCAGTCAAAAAATGCGTTCAGGCCGCAAAGCCAGGCCCCGAATTCGAACAGGGCGGCAATTTCACCCTGGGCGTGCACATGCGAGACCCAAGTCGAGAGTACTTCCGTTCCAGCGACGATTTCAGATCGAAGCGCCTCCAGAAACAAGTCCCGCCCACTGCGTTCCCCCACGACCGTTCCCATATCAAATCCCTACGCCTGGCAGCCAGAGTCCAGTTCGCACAATCGCTGATAATCCGGCGTCCTTTTCCTCAGGGAAAGCCAATCGGCAAAAAGTTCGGGCGTCTCCAGCCAAATCCGAAACCAGAGTGCCACTTCCTGCTTCACCAGCCGCTTTGACGCGCTGACCCGGCGGTTCCGCGCAATCAGTTCCGCACGCCGCCTTCCCAGGACGGCGATAAGCCTGCAATACTCCACTCCTTTCTTATCGCTTTCCGCGTGAAAACGTTGACGCAAATTCTCAAGGCGTTCCAGGGTACTTTCCGCATTCGCCAGTGTCTTGAAAGACAGGATTCCTGCCAGGAGCGCATCGTAGGGGGCATCCAACTGAAGTTTCTGATTCCGTCTTGAGGTCATACCGTTACTATTGAAATCGGCGATTGCCGACAGCATAATGCAGCGAACCACATCAGGGAGACCGAACCGCATCGAAGACGGCCGTCGCGCTCCAGAGAATGTGGGTCATTCAACCGTGGCTGAAAAACACATCATCGCTTAGGATCATGGCGCGTTGGAATCCTATATAGTGTATCTGATGGCGCGGTTTGCGCTGAGTTCCATCCGCCTTCTGCCCCGGGCCGGCGCAATTCGCGTCCTGGATGTTCTCGCGTCGCTAAGCTATTGGTTCGACCCACTCCACAGAAGTACCTGTCTCGTCAATCTGAGTATAGCTTTTCCTGAATTGTCAACACGGAAGCATCATGAGATCGCGAGGAAAAGTTTTCAAAACACAGCCCGGAATCTGCTCGAAGTCAGCCACCTGTGCAGCCTTACGCATGAAAACATCGGTAGTTTGGTCACGTACGATGAACACTTCGGCTTGAACCATTACGCGCAGGCAGTAGCCCGCGGGAAAGGCATCCTTTATTTAACAGGACACTTCAGTGCCTGGGAGCTTCTCCCTGCCGCGCACGCTCTTCACGGTCATCCACTGAGTTTCGTGACGCGCCCACTCGACAACGCCCCGCTCGAAGCGTATTTGCACAAAGCCCGAGAGTCACCCGGAAACCAGGTCATTTACAAGAAAAACTCCATACGGAAGATGCTGGAAAAGTTAAAGGCCGGTGGCGGCGTCGGGATCCTGATGGATCAAAACACTAACCCTCAGGAAGGCATCTTTGCCGAATTCTTCGGATTCCCCGCGCTGACTTCAACGAGCATTGCACTGTTGGCTCTCCGCACGGACGCAACCGTACTTCCGGGTTACCTTTCTCCACGGCAGGGCGGCCGTTATGCCATAAGATTTCTCTCGCCTGTGGAGCTTATCCGGACGGGTGATACCGCGCATGATATTGCAGTCAACACCCATAAATTCAATGAAATCCTGGAGGGCATCATACGGGAACAGCCCGAAACGTGGCTCTGGGGACATCGCCGGTGGAGCTATCATCCTCCCGGAAGTCCCGACTTGTACCTGTTATCGCCGGTCGAATTAGCGGCATTGGTTGCCGCAAAGTCAAAGGCCTCCTGACAAGAGGCGGACAAAATCGTTGCGGTAGCGCACACAATCCAGCACCGAATGCAGGTTCTTGAGTTCCTCGCGCAGAATCTGGCGATACTTTTCCGGCTCGAGTTGGATCGCCTTGGCAAAGTTGGGGATGGCCTCATCCGGGAGGTTTTTCTTGCAGTACAGGATTCCCAGGCTGAAGAATGTTCCCGCCTTTGCCTTTCCCAGGGCGACGACCTTCTCGTGCGCCTCGATTGCATCCTTGTCCTCTCCGAGCTTCTCACAAACGACGGCCAGATTGGACCATGCAGCTGCATAGTCCGGATCCAGATCCACCGCCGCCTTCAACTCAGTTTGCGCTTCCCCGTACTGCTTTTTCTCCGCGTACAGCGTCCCGAGGTTGTAATGGACCTCTTTCTGTCTTGGATTAAGTTTCAAGGACTGAGCATAGGCAGCCACGCCGTCATCAGACCGCTGCAACTCCGAATACAAATCGCCGAGCAAATAGTAGGAATCGGGATTGTCGGGGTCGAGTTTGATCGATTTTTCCAGAACTTCGATCGCTTCCGGCACTCGCTGCGATTTCGCAAGGGCGAAAGCCAGTTTGGAAAGCAAAGCCGCGCGATCCGGGATTTTCGCCACGGCCCCCTGATAAGCCGTAACTGCTTTGGCGCTCTGGGCCTGGAATGAGTATGCGTCTCCCAGCCGCTCCAACAGCTCGCCATTTCCAGGCGACAGCTTGTCCGCAGCCTCAAGTTCAACCGTAGCCTCTGCAACCTTCTGCTGTCGCAGCAGCAGAAGCGCCAGATTGTAGTGCAGACCAAAATCATCGGGCTCCAGTTCAAGCGCGGCACGATAGCTTTGCATGGCTTCCTCCGGGCGGTTGTGCTTGTCGAACACAATCCCGAGGCTCATGCGCGCGTCTGCATCCTTGGGCTCCAATTCGAGAATCGCTTGAAGAGTCGGGATTGCAGAGGAATCGTCGCCCGAGTGCAGTTGCAGAAATGCCAGTGCCCGAAGCATCGGCAAATCCTTTGGCTTCTGCTTCAGACCCTCTTGAAGCGCGGCCGCCGCATCCTCGTTCCGCCCGAGGTCGCGATAGTTCGTCGCGAGCAGCTGATAAACGCCCTCGAACTTTGCATCCAACTTACGAACCGTCTCAAACTCCCGAACTGCCTCTTCAGGTCTCCTTTGGGCGGCAAAAATCAGGCCCAGATTGTAATGAGCCTCAATAAACTCCGGCCTGATCGCAATGGCTTTTTTGAAAAGCTCCGCCTGCTCGTCGCTATTTTCCTTTGGAGTGCCGATCAGCGCCTGGGCCTTCTTGAACCACTCCATGGCCTGCTCATAGGCTTTTACATCTTTTACCGTAGGCACTTGCTGGCTGGAGCGAGCCAGGACAATCGTTGCGTCTGATGAAAGGCAGAAGGAGATCACGAAACAGAGAGCGGCCGCGTGTAAGAAAACAATCCCATGCTGAGCGAACCTGCTCCCCACGTTTAAATGTCCTCGAAGTGGGTCAAGGCGCGGAGCTCGCGAAAGCGCGTCTCGATCTCTGCATAGGTCAGCTGGCCCAGCCGCTTCGGGCCAAGTTCACTTACGTTAAAGGATGCCATAACGGATCCAAAAACCACAGCCTTTCGCATCGCGGCGGCATCCAGCTCACGAGCGCACGACAGGTAGCCGACAAATCCGCCTGCGAACGAATCGCCGGCGCCTGTCGGATCGACTACTTCCTCCAGCGGATACGCTGGGATTCCAAACACCGTCTTGTCGTTGATCATTAAGGCGCCAAATTCACCTCGCTTGATGATAATCGTTCTTGGTCCCCATCCGAGCACGATCTTGGCGGCTTTCATCAGGTTTGCCTCACCCGCCAGCTGTCTGGTTTCAGCATCATTAATGAGGAGCACATCGACTCTCTCCAGGGTCTTGCGCAGGGCCCCCGGCTTGCTGCCAATCCAGTAGTTCATTGTGTCGCAGGCGACCAACTTGGGGTGCTCCATTTGCGCCACGACGTTTCGTTGCAGGTCGGGATCGATGTTCCCCAGAAAAACAAACTCCAGTTTTCGCTGCGCCGCAAGCAGCTTGGGTGCAAAGTCCGCAAAAACATTGAGCTGCGTGTCAAGGGTCTTGGCCGTATTCAAATCAAATCCATACTCTCCGGCCCAGCAGAATGTCTTGCCTGCTCTCCTCTCGATGCCCGAGGTATCCACTCCGAGTCTCTGCAAAAACGTGATGTGCTCGGATGGAAAGTCATCGCCGACAACCGCCACGACGCTTACGTCGGCAAAAAAACTCGCAGATGCGCCGAAGTAAGTGGCGGATCCTCCGAGGATTTTCTCCCCATGTCCGAATGGAGTCTTGATCGAGTCGAGCGCAATCGAACCAACAGCCAGAATTCCCATCGCTATCTCCAGTACTTTCCGATAATGCATTCGAGCTTTCGCCTTGTTTCCGCGGGAATGAGCGACTTGTCGGTGATAAGTGCGTGTTTGAGCGCCTCGCCGCAGCCGCACCTGCGCTGCTGGTTCAGATCACGAACGGTCTGAAAGATAATCACCTGGGCGTTTTGGCTGTTTTGTTTCAGATTCGCCACCACCATGTCGACGGTGACGGATTCATGAGCCTCGTGCCAGCAATCGTAGTCTGTAATGAGCGCGAGCGTAACGTAGCAAATCTCGGCCTCACGAGCGAGCTTTGCTTCCTGCAGATTTGTCATGCCGATCACATCCATGCCCCAACTGCGGTAGAGATGCGATTCGGCCTTGGTTGAAAACGCCGGACCTTCCATGCAAACGTAGGTGCCGCCCTTGAAAATGCGGACACCGGCTTTGGCCGCAGCTCCGTACACCTGATCGAGAAGGTCGGGACACACGGGATCTGCAAACGTCACATGGGCGGCCAGGCCGTTTCCAAAAAAGGTCGAAATACGCCCGCGAGTGCGATCCAGGAATTGATCGGGCAGCAGGATATCGAGCGGCGCCAAATCCTCTTTGAGCGAACCGACCGCGCTGGCGGAAAGAATGCGTTCGACGCCTAGCATCTTCATTGCATAAATGTTCGCGCGGAAGTTGAGCTCGGATGGAAGAATGCGGTGGCCTCGCCCGTGCCGCGCAAGGAAGGCAACTTCCTTGCCTCCAAGTCGGCCGATGACCAGATTGTCGGATGGAGCCCCGAATGGCGTCTCGACCGCCACTTCTCTGCGTTCTTTGAGCTCGGCCATATCGTACAGGCCGCTTCCGCCTATGATTCCGATTTTCACCTGTTGCATAGCATCCTATTCCAAATCAGTTTTTGAGTCAGATTCCGGCGCGGGTTGAGACAGTTCGATCAGCACACCCGAAGTGCTCGACGGATGAATGAAAGCGATCCGGCATCCGCCGGCCCCCAGGCGGGGATGTCCATCGATCAGGCGCACCCCAGCGGCCTTGAGTCTTTCGATTTCCAACGAAAGGTCTTTCACTGCAAAACAAATATGATGGATTCCTTCGCCGCGCCTTGCAATGAACACGGCGACGGGGGAATCCTCCTGCGTTGCCTCCAGAAGCTCGATACGGCTTTCCCCGACGGCCAGCATTGCCAGGCGCGTCTTCTGGGACGGCATATCTTCGATGGACCAATCGCGCAATCCCAGTTTTTCCCCATAGATTCTAAGCGCCGATTCAAGCGACCGCACGGCGATTGCCACGTGATCGATCTTTTCGAACAAGGTTCCTCCAAAAAACGCAAACCGCCCGACTCAAAGAGTCTTTTGCCGCCCCCTATGGCTCACGCCCCTCCGAGTTCTCGCCATCTACTGTCTTGCCTCGCCTCTCCCATGCCGCCAGGAGGCTCTCTGCCGCGGAAAAAGGATCCATCCTGCGATCCCCGACCTGCCGCGCAAAATCATCCAGCATCGATGCCATGCGGCCGTTTCTCAACAGGTTTCTTTGGACCTCCGAGCTCACCAGGGCCAGCAGGCGCTCCTTTTGAATCTGGTATACCTTCTCGCGCCGGAGATGCGCATCTTCCTGGAAAAGCCGCCACGATTCAATAGCCTGCGCACACTCAGCGATTCCTTTTCCCTCCGTGGCGACAGTCTTCACTACCAGAGGCATCCACTTATCCGGCCGGTTCGACATCGCCAGTCCGGATTTTACTTCCGCTTCGATCCGATCGACACCCGCATGATCCGCCTTGTTGATCACGAAGATGTCACCGATTTCCATGATTCCGGCCTTCAAAGTTTGGACGTCGTCTCCCATTCCTGGCACGAGAAGCACAAGCGTCACCTCAGCCGTGCGCGCGATTTCGACTTCGGCCTGGCCGACGCCGACCGTTTCAATCAGAACGATGTTAAAACCGGCAGCATCCAGGATGAGCAGGACGTCTGCCGTAGCGCGGGCCAACCCGCCCAGATTGCCCCTCGTCGCCATGCTTCGGATGTAGGTTCCGGAATCCAGGAAGCGCGACTGCATGCGAATGCGGTCGCCCAGAATCGCTCCTCCGGTAAATGGGCTGGTCGGATCGACCGCAATGATTCCGACCTTTTTCTCCCGATCCCGAAAATATCCTGCGAGTCCATCGACGAGTGTGCTCTTTCCCGCTCCGGGCGCTCCGGTGATCCCGATAGAAAGTGATCGACCCGTCTGTGGAAACAGCTCGCGCAGGTACGGCACCGCTTCAGGCGCTCCGTTTTCAACCAGCGTGATCAGACGCGCGACGGCTCGAAAATCTCCCGAGAGTACCTCTTGCACAATCGGGCTTTGCGCAGGAATCCTCGGGTTGTGAGAAGAAATCATCTGCAAGGGTCCGTTTACTTGAGAATGTGGCGCGCGATGACGAGTCTCTGAATCTCGCTGGTACCCTCGCCGATGGTGCAGAGCTTCACATCGCGATAATATTTTTCGACAGGAAAATCCTTGATGAATCCGTAGCCTCCATGGATCTGCACGGATTCGTTCGCAACGCGTACTGCGACTTCCGAGGAGTACAGCTTGGCCATCGACGACTCCTGGCTTGTTCGCCTGCCCTCCTGTTTGAGTTCCGCGGCACGCATCGTCAACAGTCGCGCCGCCTCGATTTCCGTGACCATGTCCGCAAGCTTGAACTGGATGACCTCAAACTCAGACAGGAACTTTCCGAACTGCTTCCTCTGTTTCACGTATTTCAGGGCGTGCTCGTATGCGCCCTGAGCCATGCCCACTCCCAGAGCCGCGATCGATATCCGGCCGCCGTCAAGAACTTTCATGGCATCGGAAAACCCGTGCCCTTCCTTCCCTAACAGGTTCCGAGCATCCAGTCGACAATCCTCCAGAATGATGCTTGCCGTATCGCTTGCACGCATGCCGAGCTTGTTTTCTTTCTTGCCGATCGAAAACCCTGGCGTGTCGCGCTCGATGATGAACGCCGACATGCCGCGCTGACCTCCCGTTTCTGTAACCACGAGTACGACGTATGTACCGGCAAGCGATGCGCTGGTGATAAAGCTCTTGGTTCCATTCAGAACATAGTGGTCCCCGTCTTTGACAGCCGTAGCGCTTGCGCTGAATGCGTCACTGCCGGATCCTGGTTCCGTCAGAGCCCATGCTCCGATTTTCTTTCCCGTCGTCAGATCCGGCAAATAGCGGCGCTTTTGTTCCTCCGTGCCCCAAAGGTAGATGTGATTCACACACAGGGAATTGTGCGCGGCAAGAAAAAGGCCCACCGAACCGTCGACACGGGAGATTTCTTCGATCATGACGACGTATTCGGGATACGAAACGCCGCTGCCACCGTACTCGGCAGGAAAAACCGCGCCCATCAATCCGAGTTCGGCCAGCTTCGGAAGGAGTTCGATCGGGAAGCGTTGCGCCTCATCCCATTCCATCACGTGAGGAGCAATCTCTCTCTCCGCAAATTCGCGCATGGCCCTGCGCAGGATCTCCAAATCTTCCGTTGCGTCTGCTTTCATGGTTTTCACCTTTCAAGCACGTCTCGAAATATCTGAGCCGCTTGCACTATCTGTGTGCGATTCACGTCGAGATGCGTCAGCAGCCGGAGAGTATTCTCGTCAACCGTGCCTGAAAGCACGCCTCTCTGCTTCAAAAGTTGGAGAAACCTGCTGCTGTCGTATCCTGTGTCCTGGACACCCACCACAACTATGTTCGTCTGCACTCGTTCCGGGTGCACGTCGAGTCTTGGAATTTTGCTCAACAATTCGGCCAGCAGTCTTGCGTTCGCATGATCTTCCGACAGCCTGGCCGGCATCTTCTCGAGGGCAATGAGCCCCGCCGCGGCGAGCACACCTATCTGACGCATGCCCCCGCCCATCATCTTGCGCACTCGGCGCGCCTCTTCCACAAAGTCTCTCGTACTCGCCAATAAAGAGCCTACGGGTGCCGCCAATCCCTTCGACAGACAAAACATCACGGAATCGCAGGACCGGCAGAGTCGGGCGACGTCGCACCCAAGCGCAGTCGCCGCATTGAAAATGCGCGCGCCATCCAGATGGACCGGAAGACCGACCTCATGCGCATGATCGCAAACATCGTCTATCTGGCTGGCAGTATAGACGGAGCCGCCGGCCATATTGTGCGTGTTCTCCAGCGTGATCAATCCAGTCTGCGCCCGATAATAGATCTTGGGGGCAATTGCAGGACGGAGAAGTTCCCAATCGAGGATTCCATCGGGCGCAGCAACGGGCCGCGCCAGCACACCGCTGATGGCGGCCATCGCCGCAAGTTCATAGTTGAATACGTGCGCCTGTCGTTCCGTGATCACTTCCTGTCCGGGACTTGTGTGCAGATGGATGGCAATCTGGTTTCCCATGGTGCCGCTGGGAACAAACAGTGCGGCTTCTTTGCCGAAGATCGCAGCCGCTGCTTCCTGCAGCTTGTTGACCGTGGGGTCCTCGAGGTAAACGTCGTCTCCGACTTCCGCGTCCGCCATCGCAGCACGCATCTCCGCCGTAGGCTTGGTCACTGTGTCGCTTCTCAGATCAATCATTGGCTCCGCCATCCGTTTCCTCACATTGGGCTTCTATTGCACAAACCTCTGGAAAACCTCGTTCGATAGCAGCATTCCGCGCCGCGTCAGCTTGACCACAGAACCTTCCCAGGTCAACAATCCCAGCGCCGACATATCTCTCAGGGAAGATTCACAATCTGCGATGCGGCCCGTCTCGCGCGCGCGCCGGATCTGAGCCCAATCCAGCCCTTGATTGAGGCGCAAACCCAAAAACATCGTCTCCGCGAGACATTGCTCTGAAGTCAGCGGCTCGCACCATTCTACTGCGGTTCGCCCTGCCTCGACACAACGCATATACGAGCCCAGGTTCGATACATTTGCGTACCGTGACGATCCGTCAAACGAGTGGGCTGCCACGCCGAAAGCCAGGACCGGTTCGCGCCGCCAGTATTTCAGATTGTGCCGGCATTCGCAACCTGGAAGGGCAAAATTGCTGATTTCATATTGCGCATATCCATGGCTGTCGAGGAAATCGATCGTTTGCAGATACCAATCGGCGACCGCATCCTCGTCAGGCAACCGGACAAGCCCGCGCGCGACCCGCTTATATAGTGGTGTCTTCGGATCTGCCTCGAGCATGTATACCGAGATATGGGTGGGTTTCAGATCAGCCGCCATGTTCAGGTTTGTACGCCATTGCCTCTCCGTCTGCCCTGGCAAGCCGAGAATTAGATCCAGGCTCACGTCGCGAAATCCGCAGGCGCGCAAAAGGTCCGCCGATTCGACGATCTGTTTGGCCGCATGAATGCGGCCGATCTCAGCAAGCTCCCGATCGGAAAAACTCTGAGCGCCAAGAGAGACTCTGTTTACTCCGACCGAACGATAATGGGCCAGTTTTTCCTGAGCCAGAGTTCCTGGATTTGCTTCCAGCGATATTTCGCACTCGGGCAGAACAGCAAAGCGCCTCCGGCAAGCTTCCAGGATCGTCGCGATATCCGCGGCAGGAAGCAGACTGGGGGTGCCTCCCCCGAAATAGACACTGTCGACCATGTACCCGGCCTCTTCGTCGCCGCGGAAGCACTCCAGCTCGTGAACGATCGCACGCAGGTACCTTCCGGCTAACGTCTCTTCAATGGGAACAGAAACGAAACTGCAGTAATCGCATTTCGCACGGCAAAACGGAACATGGATATATATGCCGATTCTCATACGCAGCGAGGCCGGGATTGCCGTCTTCTGACAAATACAGTTGCCATGGGTGCGCCGTTCTCGACTGGATGTTATCACAGACGTGATGCATGCCACGACGGCCGAGACTGATTCCTGATTCGAGATTCGAAATTCGAGATTCGAGATTGAGAATTTCGAATCTCGAATTTCGAATCACAATGCTTCCTCCTGCAATTGGCCGGCGTCGGCAAAACTAAAATAGTCATCGTGACCCAGGATTATGTGATCCAGTACGCGAATTCCCAGGATCCTGCCGGATCGGCACAGCCGCTGTGTGCATTCGCGATCTTCGCGACTGGGGGCGGGATCTCCTGACGGGTGGTTGTGCATAAATATCAGCGCCGCAGTGCTATCCCTGACAGCGGGAGAGAAAACCTCTCGCGGATGCACAACAGACGTGCTGAGGCTGCCAATGGAAACCAATACTTCACGAATCAGTTGGTTCTTGGCGTTAAGATGCAAGGAAACGAAATGTTCCTTGCTCGAGGCAAAGAACTGCGCGCGATATCGCAGAAACAGATCCCGGCTGTTGGCGAAACGCTGCCCTGCTTTTAAGGGCGCAGAACACAACTGACGCCCCAAATCGACAGCTGCCCGCAACGCCAGGGCCTGCCTTAAAGAGATTCTGCCCCCGAGGCGGATTTCCTCCACGGAAGCGACAGTCAGACAGGTTGCAGCACCGAAATGGCGCAGAATCCGGCGCGAGGAGGCTTCTGCCGCCGCGCTGTTGCGTCCGTACCCCAGGATCGTTGAAAGGAGCACCAGAATCTCGCTGGGGCCGATATCGCTTGTAATGTGCTGATCCAGTACCGGTTCGGCAGAACAAACTGATGTTTCGTCCAAGCCTCGCTTCCTCCTGCCAGTCTAACGGCGCCAGAGGAAGAAGTGCCAACATTTTTTCGATGTCAAGCGGTAACTGTCGAGCTGCGGCAACAAGGATCATGTCTAATCGGAATGATGAGAAGAACCAACCTCAAAGACTCAAAGAGCTCGAAGAACCTCCAAAGAAGACAATCGGATCCGAAGCCGACGCCTCTTAGAGATTCTTTGAGTACTTTGAGTCTTGGAGGTTCGCATTGGCGTAGGATCATGTGAACCGGCTTTGAAAGCGATGCTATTCCGTCATAACGAGGGAAGGATGACGACTGACCTTTCGCGCGCCACGCATCAGATGGCGAGGCCGCCGTCCACCTGGATGACCTGACCCGTGATGTATCTCGCGGCGTCGGACAATAGAAACACAGCAATTCGGCCGACCTCCTCCGGTGACCCAAAACGTCCGACCGGAATGGCCTGGAGCATTTTTGTTCTGTATTCTTGCGGCAGTGAATCCGTCATTTTCGTGGAAATGAGGCCAAGTGCAAGAGCGTTTACAGTGATGTTGCGGCTGGCCACTTCCTTGGCCAGGGCTTTCGTGAAGCCGATGATGCCGGCCTTGGAGGCGGCATAATTGGTCTGCCCCGGCATTCCAACGAGGCCGCTGATCGAGGTGATGTTGAGAATGGCTCCGGAGCGCGCTCGAATCATGGCGCCGACAACGCTTTTGGAGAAGTTGAAGATTCCCTTTAGATTCGTGGCGATTACGTCGTCCCAATCCTTTTCACTCATCGCGAGGAGCAGTTTGTCGCGAATAATGCCGGCGTTGTTGACCAGACAATCGATCCTTCCGAATTCCTTTTTCACATTCGTGACCATGCCGGCCACCCCGTCATGGTCGGTGACATCGACATGGAACGCACGCGCCTTCCGTCCCAATGCTTCCAACTCTGCAACCAACTCCTCCGCCTGCGCACCACTCCGCGCATAGTTGAACGCAATATCGCATCCCCGTCGTCCCAACTCGAGGCA
>Ga0187850_10001051_pt1 | contig 31921 bp, 22 predicted proteins | sample June2016WEW_4_15_FD_132436 | JGI IMG/M metagenome (GOLD analysis project Ga0187850, IMG submission 132436) | Peatland microbial communities from SPRUCE experiment site at the Marcell Experimental Forest, Minnesota, USA - June2016WEW_4_150 | ecosystem: Environmental > Terrestrial > Soil >...
CCCCAGCCGAGCACGCCCAGGCCGTTGATCATGGTGGTGTGGGAATCGGTGCCTACCAGCGTATCCGGGTAGGCCACGCCATCGGCGGTGAACACCACCGAGGCCAGGTACTCCAGGTTCACCTGGTGGACGATGCCGGTGTCGGGCGGCACCACGCGCAGGTTCGAGAACGCCGACTGGCCCCAGCGCAGGAAGGCGTAGCGCTCCCGGTTGCGCTGGAACTCGAGCAGGGCGTTGAAGGCGAACGCGTCCCGCGAGCCGTACTGATCTACCTGCACCGAGTGGTCGATCACCAGCTCGGCGGGGATAAGCGGGTTGGCGCGCCGCGGATCGGCGCCCATCGCCCGCAGGGCGTCGCGCATGGCGGCCAGGTCGACCACGCAGGGCACGCCGGTGAAGTCTTGCAACAACACGCGCGCCGGCATGAAGCTGATCTCGCGCGGGCCGCCCGACGGGCGGGCGACGAATTCGATGTCCGCGGCGGACACGCCGCGCCCGTCCTCGTGCCGCAGCAGGTTCTCCAGCAGCACCTTGATCGAGTACGGCAGGCGCGACACATCGCCCACGCCCGCCTTATCGAGAGCGTTCAGAGAGTAGATCTGAACCTGGCGCTCGCCCACCCGCAGGGCGGACCGGGAGCCGAACGAGTTGATGGATGGCATTTGACCGCTATTCTAACTCACCACCCGAAACACAATATCGGCGATCTTCTCCCAGGGGATGTAGTGCGCGTATTCCGCCACGCCCACCGTCTTGTCCACCACCAGGAAATCGGGGTCCGAGACCTCGAAGGAAACCTCCCGTCCGCCCGCCGGCGACATTTCGTACCTGTCCAGCGGCGGCATGGGCGGAGGAAAATCTCCAAGATCCGTCAGCACCGAGACGGTGGTCTTACTCCCTCTGACCTTGTAGACCGACGATCCCTGCCCGGGGATCAGTTCGACCGGCTCCATCTTCTCTCTAATGATCCTCTCCCAATTGGCTTTCATCGCACCCGGCACCTCTGCGCTCCATTATGCGGCGAGAGAGCCGAGCCGGAGCACGTTTTTTTGGGGGGGTCGGCGGGCCGGAGCTACATGTACTCGGGCACTTCGATGCCCAGCACCGCGAGGGTGCGTTCGAGTTGCAGGCGGAGATAGCCGGTGAGCCACAGCAGGAAGACCTTTTTTTCGCGATTCTCCTCGGCGATGACCGGGTACTCGTGATAGAAGTTGCTGAACGCCTGGGCGAGCTGGAAGGCGTACTTGGCGACGTGCGCAGGCTCGCCGGAGACGATCGCGCGCTCGAGGGCGGAATCGGCCTTCGAGGCGGCGACCACGAGCTGCCAGAGACCTTCGGAGCGGAGTTGCCGGCCCATCGCCTCGGGCGTCAGCTCGCGGGCGAAGTCGGGCACCTCCTCACCGCGCTCTTCGAGCTTGCGCCAGATGTTACGGGCGCGCACCGTGGCGTACTGCACGTACGGGCCGGTCGCGCCCTCGAAGCTCAGCGCCTCCTCGAAATCGAAGGCGATGACGGAGTTTCGCGTGTACTTCAGCAGGAAGTATCGCAACGCGCCGACGGCGATTTGGGTGGCCATCTCCCGCTGCTTCTCGGGAGGATCCTCGGGATGGCGCGAGGCCACTTCCTCAAGCGCCTCCTCGATCAACTTGTCGATGAGGTCGTCGGCTTTCACCCCCAGGCCCTTGCGCCCCGAGACCTCGACGTACGGCCGCTTGCGGTCTTCTTCGGACAGCGCGATGCCCAGTTCGGCCGAGCAGCGCGGCGACAGCGCCACCATCTCGTAGGAGAAGTGAACGGAACGCTGGGCCTGCTCCTCGAAGCCGAGCGCCTTAAGGCCGGCCACCACGACGTCCTGCAAGTAGGACTGGCGTGAGTCGATGACGTTGTAGACCCGCGTGCCGCGGCCGAAAGAGGGCTGCGCCGGTTGCGGCTCGTCCGTGGTGACCCACAACTCGTGCCCGTTCGGGTAAGTCATGAGCGGGCGGTAATGGAAATCCTTGCCCAGGAGGCCGAACTTCCAGAGCTGGTAGGCGATGTCCTTGCCGACGTAGGTCACCGTGCCGTTGGAGCGGACGATGACCTTGCTGTCCTCGCTCTCGGCGTCGCCGGAATAGGCCGCGCCGGGCATCACCCAGCAGCCGGCGTTCTTCCCATCGGTTTCCAGGTAAATGGCCTTGCGCTCGCGCAGCAGCTCGAACGCGGTGGCCCAGAACTCGAGGTGCAGGATCTCGCTTTCGCGCGGCAGCACGTCGTAGACAACGCCTATGCGCCACATGGTCTTCAAGTGACACCGCACAATGGCGTCGGAGATGATGTGCGCCATCTCCGCCGCGGCGCCCTCGCCGGCCTCGATGGCGTGCAGCGTTTCCTGGCGCCAGGCGAGCGCGGACGGGTCCTTGTGGTAGTAGGCCGAGATCCGCGCATAGAGGTCCCAGCAGAGGTAGTCGAACCGCTCATGTTCGCGCGCCAGCCGCGCCACCTCGTCGGGACTCTGGCCCTTCCAACGGTGGAAGCCCACGACGACGTCCGCCACCTGCACGCCGGTGTTGTCAATATAGTTCTGCACTTCGACGCGGCGGCCACGAGCCCTCAGCATCCGCACGAACGTATCGCCCAGCACCGCGTTGCGCAGATGGCCGATATGCGCGGCCTTGTTGGGGTTGATGTTGGTGTGCTCGACGATGATCTTCCCCTCGGGGAGGCCCGCCTGCTCTTCCTCCTCGACCCCGCCGGCGAGCACAAATGCGCCGTAGCGCGCGCGGTCGAGCCGAATGTTCAGGTAGCCGTTGCCCGCCACTTCCAGCGAGGCCACACCGGGAATCGAACCCAGTTCGGCGGCGAGCTCCGCGGCGATCGCCTTGGGCGGCCGTCTCAACTGGCGCGCGAGCTGGAAGGCGACCGGCAGCGCCATTTCGCCGAATTCCGGCTGCTTCGGCGATTCGATGGTGACCGGCCCTTCGAATCCGTACCGGCTCCGCAGGTGCGCGGAGACCGAATTCTGGAGGAGCTTCTCGATTGAATGAAGCACGGAGCCTCCAGTATAAACCGGGGACAGCCACCATGTTTCCCTATTTCCCGCAAACCCGTTTCCCCGCTTCTATTGCCGCAAGAAATGTGAGACCCTAAGAGAAGCTGGAGCCTTGCAGACCATGCTGCCGAATTTCTTAGTGCCGGAGGCAGTGGTCCGAGAAGACGGGGAAGGCCCGGAAATCGGCCTTGGTTCGTCACAGGGTAAGTTGCTGCTGCTTACCCTTGGGATCACCCGCATCATCGAACAGGAAAGCCTGGATGTTTCCATCTGGGGATCGCCCGACAACCTGAACTGGGGCGCCAGGCCACTGGCCTCGTTCCCACAAAAGTTCTATTGCGGCACCTACCAGTTGGTGGTCGACCTCTCGAGCCAGCCGGACGTGCAATACCTTCGCGCCCGGTACAAGGTCAACCGCTGGGGCCACGGAGCGCCCAAGCCCCTGTTCGGCATCTACCTGTTCGCTCAGCAAACCGAAGCGCGCGCCGTTGCGAAGACGGCCTGAACCCTACTTCACGTCCCGGATCATCACCACGTCGTTGTTGACGGCGCCGCGGCTGAGGGCCAGTTGCTTTCCGTCGCGCGAAAGATCGAAGAGGAAGATCTGGTCCGTTTGGTAGCCGGTCAGCTTCTTCGGTGCTCCTCCGGCAACCGGCTGCGCCCAGATGTTGGAGACTCCCCCCTCCTCCTTCTCGTAGAGCAGCGCGCTTCCATCGGCACTCCATCGCACCTGCGTGAGCGGAAGGTCGAAATGCTGGGAGGGCTTCCCGCCCTCGATGGGCCGGATGGCGATGTCGTGTCTGCCGCCGCTGATAGAGACCGAGGCGATCCTCTTGCCATCTGGCGAAACGGAGGGATATACGGCCACCTCCTCGCTGAGCCGAACGGGGTTGCCGCCCTCGATCGGGGCCTTCCAGAGCGTTGGGTTGTCCACGTTCATCACAGAGTAGACAGCCCACTTACCATCCGGCGAACAGTCGGAAAACATCTCCCCCGACCCGCTGGTCACCTGTCTGAGATTGCCGCCATCGGGGTCCATCCGCCAGACGTGAATGCTGCCCGTGACGCGGAGGGACGTGAACAGGATGGTGCGTCCATCCGGGCAGGCGCGCGGGAAGAGAGCCGCGCTCCGATCCGAGGTCAACTGCCGGGCGGCGCTCCCATCGGCACCGGTCATCCAGAGCTCAGGACTTCCGCTGGCGGCCGACGTGAAGACAATCCGGCCATCCGGCGTCCAGGAGACCCCTTCGGCGCCGTCCTGCCGCGCTGCTCCAGAAGTGATCTGCCTGGCTTCGGCGGGCTGGTCCACGGGCGCGACCCAGAGGTTAGCGACGAGGTCTCTCTGGACCGTGACCACCACGCTGGAGTCGGCCGTCGCGCTGACTCCGGTGTAATGGTTCAGATCGTTGGTGATGCGGCGCAACTCGCCTCCGGGATAGGAGAGGTAGTAGATCTGCGCGTTCGTGGCTGGCCGCTCCATCAGCGCCAGGACCAAGCCCCGGCCGTCGGCGAGCCAGGCGGCCGCCAGCACGGCCAACCACCTCTGCGATGTCAGGGATCGCTCCGGTCCGCCGCCGGCGGGAACCGCGACGACGTTCTGATAGTAGCCGCCGGCATCGAAAACGCCCGCCGGGCAGGCGATCAGCTTCCCGTCGGGAGACCACGAGATCCGGCCCCCCGTGAAGAAGGCGGGGGTCTTCCGCGATGCCACTTTGCGCTCGCCCGAGCCGTCCACATTCGCCACCAGGATGGCGGTCTCCTCAACCTTCCGCCGCATGAAGGCGATCTGGCTGCCGTCGGGAGAGAACGTAATCGGGCTGTCCACGTCTACAATGACCGTGCGCGGCGTGCCGCCAAGAACGGGCAGTTGGTAAAGCGTGGCCGTGGAAGCGTCCTTCTCCAGCTTGGTGTAGTACACGAAACTGCCGTCGGGCGAGAAGGTCAGTCCCGGGAAGCTGCCCTGGGTGGCCGGGGCAATTTGCACGTTGCTGCCGGTGGCCACCTGCCGCATCCACAGGCTCCGCTCGCCGGCGTCCGACATGACGTGGACGACATAGCGGCCGTCCGGGGAGATGGCAGCGGAGGAGGCCTTGCCGGTCGAGGTCAGCCGGGTGATCTCCATGCGCTGGAAGGGCGGGGCCGGCCGGCTCGCGCGCCACAGATACAGGCTGACCGCCGTGACCGCCACCAGCGCCGGCGCCAAGATTCGGACAAACCGCCGCCGGGACACCGGCCGGGTCGGCGCGGGCGCCGCGATCACGCCGCTCACGGCCCGGGCGCCGGATTCCGAGTCGCGTCGCAACCGTTTCAGCGCAGCCCTCAGTTCGGCCGCGGTCTGGCAGCGAACGTCTCGATCCTTTTCGAGCGCATTGGCGATGATCTGCGCGAGCGGCAGAGGCACGCCAGCGGGCGGCGGCGGCTCCCGGTTGAGAATGGCGTCAAACACGACCGCCGAGGTGACACCCTGGAACGGCGCCACTCCGGTGGCCATCTCGTACAGCACCACGCCGAAGGAGAACAGGTCGGTGCGCGCGTCTAGCGCCTCGCCGCGGGCCTGCTCCGGCGACATGTAGGCCACGGTGCCCATCGCCGTGCCCGGCCGGGTCAGTTGAGCTTCCGCGGCCACGACGGTGGCCGCCGCCGAGCCTGGTGGTGGCGCCGCCTCGTGCTTCGCCAGTCCGAAGTCCATGATCTTGGCCTGCCCGCGCGCGGTCACGAAGATGTTGGCCGGCTTGATGTCGCGGTGCACGATGCCGCGGGAGTGCGCGGCGTCCAGCGCATCGGCGATTTGGATGGCCAGCTCCAGCAGTTCTTCCACCTTCAGCGGCTTCGCGGAGATGCGCTCGGAGAGCGTCTGGCCTTCCAGATACTCCATGACCAGAAACGGCTGGCCGTCGTGTTCCCCTACGTCGTAAAGCGTGCAAATGTTGGCATGGTTCAGAGCGGACGCAGCCCGCGCCTCGCGCTGGAACCGCTCGCGCGCGCCCGGTTCCCGCACCCATTCCGGCGGTAGGAACTTGAGCGCCACGATGCGGCTGAGCCGCGTGTCTTCCGCCTTGTACACGATCCCCATGCCGCCCGCGCCGAGTTTCTCGAGGATGCGATAGTGCGAGACGCTGGTCCCAATCATGAGCGATCTCTAAAGCTGGTTGATGATGCTGGCCACGTAACCGGCGCCGAAACCGTTATCGATGTTTACCACGGTCACGTTGCTGGCGCAACTGTTGAGCATGCCCAGCAGCGCGGCCAGGCCGTGGAAGCTGGCGCCGTAGCCGACGCTGGTGGGCACCGCGATCACGGGGCAGGAAACCAGGCCGCCCACCACGCTAGGAAGCGCGCCCTCCATGCCCGCGCAGACTACCACCACGCGCGCCTGGGTCAGCCGCTCACGGTTGTTCATCAGGCGGTGGATGCCCGCCACGCCGATATCGAAGATAGTCTCCACTTCGTTGCCCATCACCTCGGCGGTGATCTGCGCCTCCTCGGCCACCGGGATGTCGCTGGTGCCCGCGGAGACCACCGCAATCCTGCCCTTCCCGCGGATGGCGCGGTCGCGCCAGACCCGCAGCGCGCCCGACAGCGGGAAGTACTCGGCCTCCGGGACCGTCTGGCGCAGGCGCTCGGCGGTGGCCGCATCGGCCCGCGTGATCAGGATGTTGGGGGATCGCTCGAGCAGGCGCGAGGCGATTTCGGCCACTTGCTCGGGGGTCTTTCCTTGGGCGAAGACCACTTCCGGCATGCCCTGGCGCAGGGCACGGTGATGGTCGACCTTGGCAAACCCAAGGTCCTCAAAGGGCAGGTGGCGCATCCGCTCCAGCGCCGCCTCCACGTCCACCGCCCCGGCGCGAACGGCTTCCAGCAGCGCCCGCAATTGTTCCTGGTTCATAGAGAAGCTCGTAGCTCGTAGCCCGTAGCTCGTCGAAGGCGCCCGCTGTGGGCACCACTCACCCAATGTACAGGATTGTCACGGACCGCGGTCGGACGCCCGCGCTCCGGCTACGAGCTACGAGCTAGAATCTCAGACTATCTCCCACCTTCAGACCGTACTTGGCCGCCATGCCGCCGCCCAACTCCAGTACGTACAATGCCTCGTAGTTGCCGCCGTAGTTGGGGCACTCGCCGGCCTCGGTCGTGCAGGGCGGAGTATCGGCCGAAATCTCCACGATGCGGCGGTCGCGGTCCATCCAAATGATGTCGAGCGGGATGCGGGTCTGGTACATCCAGTATTTGTACTTGCCCAAGGCCGTGTGAAAGAAAAGCATGCCGCGGTCCGGCGCGATGGAGTCGCGGAACATCATGCCCCGGCTCCGGTCGGCGTCTGTGAGCATGCTTTCCGCGCGCACTTGCTTCCCGTTCGGGAAGGTGACCAGCCGAGCCTGGTAGTCCTCGAACGTCGCCGCTTCGTGGCCGCAGCCCCCGAGCAGGAGGATCAGGCCCGCGGCAGGGAGCATCCGGCGCATGCAATAGAATGATAGCAGGCGGCGCAGTGGCATCCTTTCTGCAACGGTTCCGGCTGACGCTCGACATGATTAGGTTCGAACACTCGGTCTTCGCGCTGCCGTTCGCCGGAACGGGCGCGCTCCTGGCGTTCCGGGAATCGCGGTACGCGGCGCCCGAACTGGCCTGGAAGATCCTCTGGATCGTGGTGGCGATGGTGGCGGCGCGGTCGGCGGCGATGGCATTCAACCGTCTGCTGGACGCCGATCTCGACGCGCGCAATCCCCGCACCCGCTCGCGTCATCTTCCGGCGGGCCTGCTCTCGAGGGCGTTCGCCTGGGCCTTTGTCGCGGCCTCCACGCTGGTCTTCCTGGTGGCGGCGCGCGCGCTGAACCCGCTGTGCTTCCGCCTGGCGCCGCTGGCGCTCGCGGTGGTGTTCTTCTACTCGTTCACCAAGCGCTTCACGTCGCTCTCGCACCTGGTGCTGGGCCTGTCGCTGGGGATCGCGCCGGCGGCCGCCTGGATCGCGGTGCGCGGATCGCTCGACCCGCGCATCCTCTGGCTCACCGCGGCGGTGATGCTGTGGACCGCGGGGTTCGACATCATCTACTCGTGCCAGGACTACCAGTTCGATGTCGAGGAAGGGCTCTTCAGCTACCCCAGCCGGTTCGGGATAGCCGGCTCGCTGTGGATCTCGCGCGCGTTTCACGTAACCATGCTGGGCTGCCTGCTGGCTCTGGCGCTCGCCTTCCGGCTGGGACCGGTGAGCCTGGCCGGCGTGGCCGCGACCGCCGCCTTGCTCGTCTACGAGCACCAATTGGTGAGAGCCGACGACCTGTCGCGAGTCAACGCGGCCTTCTTCAACGTCAACGGCTGCGTCAGCGTGCTATTCTTTCTGTTTTGGGCCGCTGATATCCTACTCCTCCGCTCTGGGACTTGAAATGGGAATCTCGATCGAAGACCAGCGTCTCCGGCCGATCCTCGAGAAAGTGGATTCCGGCGCCCGCCTCAGCTATGACGACGGGATCGCTCTCTACCGGACCTCGGACCTCCTGGCGTTGGGCTACCTGGCGAACCTGGTGCGCGAGCGGCTCCACGGCAACGTCACCTACTTCAACGTGAACCGGCACATCAACCCCACCGACGTGTGCGTGGCAAGCTGCCGGCTGTGCGCATTCGGCAAGCGGGCCAAGGACCCGCGCGCCTATACCATGTCGCTCGAGCAGGTCTGGGAGACCGCAGGGCGCGGCTGGACCGAAGCCGTCACCGAATTCCACATCGTCGGCGGGCTGCACCCGGAGCTCACCCTGGACTGGTACTGCGAGATGCTGCGCGGCCTCAAGGAGCGCTTTCCCCAGGTGCACCTGAAGGCCTTCACCATGGTCGAGATCGCCTACCTGGCGCGCCGCACCCGCATCTCCACCCGCGAGGTCGTCCAGCGGCTCAAGGACGCGGGCGTCGAGTCGCTGCCCGGCGGCGGCGCCGAAATCTTCTCGGAGCGCGTGCGGCGCATCATCTGCGATCACAAGATCACCGGCGAGGAGTGGATCGAGGTGGCGCGCACGGCGCACCAGATGGGCCTGAAGTCCAACTGCACCATGCTCTACGGCCACCTCGAGAACGAGGAGGACCGGGTCGATCACCTGCTGAAGCTGCGCGCGCTCCAGGACGAGACCGGCGGGCTGGTGGCCTTCGTCCCGCTGGCGTTCCATCCCGACAACACGCCGCTCGGTCACATTCCCTCGACCACCGGTTTCGCCGACATCAAGAACATCGCGGCGGCGCGTCTGCTGCTGGACAACGTGCCGCACATCAAGGCCTACTGGGTGATGATGACGCCGCGGATCGCGCAAGTCGCCCAGCGCTTCGGCGCCGACGACCTCGACGGCACCGTGGTCGAAGAGAAGATCTACCACGACGCGGGCGCCACCACCAGCCAGTCGCTGCGGCGAGGAGAATTGCTGCGCCTGATCCGCGAAGCCGGCCGCGATCCCGTCGAGCGCGACACCCTCTACCACCCCGTCACCCGCGCCGGCGCCGCCTTCACCGTGCTGGTGTGAGGGCTGGCCCGCATTTCAGCAGTGGGTCGCTTGCCGAGACGGGTGTTTCCCGTCCGAGTCACCGTCACCGACGATCCTGCGCGCCGAATTCCGAACGCTGGGCGACAAGGGAGGAGCTATCTGCAGGAATCTCACGCAAATCCCTCTATCGGAGAGTTGTGCGCTCGCGACAGGAATTGAGTGAGACGTGACTTCAGATCTTCAAGAACGGCCCGAAAAGTTGGATGTGGGAGAACGGCACGTTCCGGCCAGACCAGCAGCGCCTAACGTGCCGCTTCAGCGGCGGGGGCTTACGAGCCGATTGGCCGCCGTCGGCTGCAAGCGGTTGTCAGGCGGCGCGCCATCTAGGGCCTTTCGAACACGGTCGGTCTCCTTCGACGCTGGATGTTGTCGAGCATCCGAAGCGCTAGGCGCCCTCTCTCGGAGTGAACTTCGGCGTCCTGACGGAGTTGATCGAGTACCGCGTTATCGACCGCACTCGAACGTTGAAGTTCTGCCCGCAACGCAGCGCTCTGCTCCGCCGCAGCATTCGCTGCCGACTCAAGGGATGATTCGAGACTGGCTAGACGGCAATCCGACGAGGCTGCGAGGCTGCTGATCGCGTCGACGACGCGATCGCCGATACCCTCAATTGCCTGCTCTAGCGAGGTAAAGCCCGCGATCAGGATCGCGTTTGTGCGGCGCTGCTCATAAACCTTTGCATGATCAGGATTCAATTGCGCCTCCCGATACAGGGTTATGAGGCGGCGGTGCGTGGCTGCCGGATCAGGCAGCACGGAGACGCCAAGCGAGAACGCTGGAGCGTCACCTCCGAGTTGTGCGGCCTGCGCATGATATGTTGTCTTCCTCGACTCGATCAACGACAGGGTCTGGTGAAAGACACCCAGTCTGGCGGTAGCCACTTCTAAAGCCTCCCAAAACGGTGAATACAGCCCGCTTCTCAGCTCGTCTCGGGCTCGGTCCAGCGTCATCTCGGCTTCGCCAAGGATGATCGGCAGCGAGTTTGCGCCGCTCTGAGCTTCTGCGGCCAATCGCCTCAGCTCCGCCAGCGCGGCGGCCCGCGCAGCGGTCTTGGCAGCCTCCGCTCGCCTCAGCTCCGCCAGCGCGGCGGCCCGCGCAGCGGTCTTGGCAGCCTCCGCTTCAAGTCGCTCGCGTTCACGCGCTCTGCGAGCGTTTTTAGTGGCGGATCGCATGGCGACAATGACTGTCACGATGAGCGCCAGGAAGACCAGCATCGCGACGACTCTTATGGGATGATTGCGTGTCCAATCGTTCAGCGTTGGCTGTCGCTCGCGGTACTCAAAGCGCCCGTTTTGTCTTAGCCTATCTGCGACGATATAGACGCCTGCGTCCGAAAACTCCAATCTGGCAACCTCGGCCTGGAACCCTGGTTGACGCACCTCCCAGCCGTACGTCATCAGACCTAATTCACTGACACGAATTGGCTGGCATACCGTGACTTGTATGGTCGTCGGCCATGACCATCGAGCACGGCGCCCCTCCATTTGCACACATCCATTTGGATGGTATACGCCTTCGATCGTAGTGCGGGGCTGATACTTGTCGCATCCTGTAGACATTAGCACTACAAAGGCGAGGACCGGTGCCCACGCGATACGTCGATGAACGCGAGGGCTGTGAACCGCACTGTCGCCGGTCGACACCATCGTCTCCTCCTACACCAGCCCTTGCCAACTAAGTGCGAATGCGGACTTCTGAAAAGTGACCAGACCTGCGACGGCAGTAACAAGCCCTCCAACGAGTGGGTGGCGCGCCTCGACATCATCGCGGGTCGGCACGACCGGCAGCCGCTTCGGCCTGCTGGCGCGCACGACTCCTTCGATGCGGTCCAGAGGCTGTTCCAGCACGTGCTCGCAGAGGAAATGCACGGCTGCCAGCGCCTGATTATGCGTGGGCGCGGCCACGTTTTCGCCGATGGCTAGATGCGTCAAGAAACGGTTGACATCGCCTTCCCTCAATTGACGTGGATGGTTCAGGGCATGAAACGAAATAAAACGGCGCATCCAGTGGATGTAGGCCTGCTCAGTCCGGCGGCTGCAGTGCCGAGTGCGAAGGCTTTCCGCCATACCGTCATAAAGCCTTGGCTTTGGCTGCTCAGGGACCAACCCCGATGGCGATTGACGGTTTGTGCTAACGGGGTTCACGACGCCTAGCCTCGAAACGTCCTTGCGCGTCCGACAACGATTATGCCACATAGGTCCGCCCTAACGGCGAAGGGTTTAGAATCCCGTCACATGGTCGTGTCGCCGGCGTCCCGCCGGCAAGGTCTCTCGGCTCGCCCGCGGCGGACCCGGCACCTGCACCTCAAGTTCTTGGTGTCGCCGGTCTCGGAAGCGTTCCTGGCCCATGCGGAAGCGCCGACGGAGCGAAAATAGAAGAACAAGGAGGCTGCCGTGGACGCTTTGGCGGAAAAGTTGGACGCCAGGTTGCGCGAATGGAAGCCGGAGACCGCGACCCAGGTGCGAGAGCGCGTCGCGGAAGTCATCGATCTCGCCGACCACGACTTTCTCGACTTGCTGCGTTCGCGCGCGAACGAACAAGAGGTTTTGGACCTGCTCGACAAGCCCACAACCAGGTGACGTGTGGTTGGCGGACCTGGGCCTTCGAGAAACCGCTTGACCCGTGGCGATACATCTGCCCGAAGTCCCGTATTTTCATCGTCGGCTTTGGAAAAACCGCCTGGACCCAGGCGGTCTTTGTCTGCTTCTCTCACGCGCTCTCGGTATGTGAGTGGACCGGGCTAGTGCGAAAGCCCCATGGGAAGACGCGGCTGGTTCCCATACAATGAGATCGATGCCTGAGGGAGGCGGTCTTTCTTGGCCAGACTCGATCGGAACGCGCTCTGCGCCCTGCTTGTCATCGCATGTTGCTTAGCGCCTTCGCGCGCGCAAACCGTCGGGCGGTGTCCGGTTTTCCCCGCCGATAACATCTGGAACGCCCCCGTCGACCACCTGCCGCTCGATCCCAACTCGGCTGCCTATGTCAGCAGCATCGGGACCTCCGCGTATCTGCACCCCGATTTCGGCTCGGGCCTATGGGACGGCTCGCCCATCGGCATCCCCTATGTTCTGGTCACCAATCAGCCGGCGGTGACCGTCTCGTTCGACTACGCCGACGAGAGCGACCCGGGACCCTATCCCATCCCGCCCAATCCCCCGATCGAAGGCGGCAGCGACCACCACGTGCTCATCGTCGACGAGGGGAACTGCACTTTGTACGAACTCTACGCCGTCGCCCGGCAGCCGAACGGAAGTTGGACAGCGGGCTCGGGAGCCATCTTCGACCTGCGAGCCAACCGTCTCCGGCCCGCGGGCTGGACCTCCGCCGACGCCGCCGGCCTGCCGATCCTGCCGGGCCTGGTGCGCTACGAGGAGGCGCTCTCCGGCGAGATCCAGCACGCCATACGCGTCACGGCTCCCAGAACGCGCGCCGCCTACGTCTGGCCCGCGCGTCATCTGGCCTCCAGCCTGACCGGCCCGCAGTACCCGTCGATGGGCCAGCGCTTCCGCTTGCGCGCCGATTTCGACATTTCCGGCTTCTCGCCCATTAACCAGACGATCCTGCGCGCGCTCAAGAAGTACGGCATGTTTCTGGCCGACAACGGCGCCTCCTGGTACATCACCGGCGCCCCGGACAGCCGCTGGGACAACGACGATCTCCACGACCTGCAAAACATTTTGGGCTCGGCCTTCGAGGCGGTGGACTCCTCCCAGCTCATGCTGACCCCCGATTCCGCCGCTGTGCGGCCCGCGGGCCCGGCGACTCCGGCCATCGCCGCGGTCGTGAGCGCGGCCAGTTTCACGCCCGGCGCTTCCGAGTGCGCGTGGGTTTCCGTCTTCGGCACGAATCTCGCGCCCAACGCACGCTCCTGGCGCATCGACGAGATCGTCGACGGCAAGTTGCCCACCGAACTGGATGGGGTGAGCGTGTCGGTCGGCGGCCATCCCGCCGCAATCAGTTACATCAGCCCCGGGCAGCTCAACGTGCAGGTGCCCGACCGCACGCTAGGCTCTGGAGTGGCCGCACAGGTGAACACACCACAAGGTTCTTCTTCAACCACGCTGGCGATTCTCGCACTCGCACCGGGCCTGTTCACTTACGCTGCCGAGAATCACCGGTACGCCGCCGCTCAGCACTGGCAGGACTACTCCATCGTCGGCAAAACCGGACTCTACCCCGGCGCATCTCCCGCGCGGCCGGGCGAAGTAATCATCCTGTACGGAACTGGTTTCGGACCGACCCTTGAGCCTCAAACTGCGGCCGGGCGCCTGGTCACGCAACCGGCGCCGCTCGCCAACCGGGTGACCGTCTTCATCGGCGGCGTCGCGGCCGAGGTGCTCTGGGCGGGCCGGAGCGGAGCCGGCCTCGACCAGAGCAACATCCGGCTGCCCGACAACCTGCCGGACGGCGACCTTGCGGTAGTGGCGGAGATTGCGGGAGCGCGGACCCAGGACAACCTCTTCCTGACGGTCGCGCGCTGAGCTGAGAGAGCGAATCCTACTTCACGTCTCTGACGCAGCGGAAGCCGATGTTGAAGGCCTTGTAGCGCGCCGGGACCGAGCCGGTCTCCCAGAGAACGCTGTCGGCGAGCTTGGTGTCGTAGGCGCCGCCGCGGATGGTGTACCAGGGCTCGCTGGCCGTCGGCGGAGGCGCCATCAGCCGGGTGAACGACTTGAGCGCAGCCTCGCTCGGTGTGCGCAGCTCGTCGGTGAACTCCCAGACGTTGCCCGCCATATTGACGGCGTGGTTGGGGCTGGCGCCTTCCGGGAAGGAATCCACCGGCATCAGGTCCGGGGTCTTGCGGTCGGGGTTGTCGAGCACGTTGGCGCGCCGCGGGTCCCGATCGTTGCCCCAGGGGTAGGTACGGCCGTCGCGCCCCCGCGCGGCCTTCTCCCATTCCTGAAGCGTTGGCAACCGCTTCCCCGCCCACTTGGCAAACTCCTGGGCATCCACATAGGTGATGTTTACGACGGGGTAATAGGGGTGGTCTTTGAGGAAGAGCTCCGGCAACGGGCGGTTCTTCTCGGTGCAGAAACGGGCGTAGGCGGCGTTGCTCACCTCGGTTTGATCGATATAGAACGCCGGGAGCGTCAACTGCGTCTTCTCCGGGCCGGACAGGAACGACCCGGCCGGGACGAGCACCATATCTCCAGTGGGAGTCGAGAGCACCGGTGTCAGCGTTTGCGTGCCCGGCCCCCCGAAATGGAGCCAGGCCGCCGCGGCGAGCATCACGACGCCAGCGACCGCCAGGCCGATCAGCCAGGGACTGCTCTTGGCGCGCGGGACCGGCGTCGGCATCGCCGCGGGTGTGGGCGTGGCGACGGGGATGCGGCCCGGCGTCGGCGTAGGTGTAGCCACCGTTCCGCCCAGGCCCGGCTCCACGATCACTTGCAGGGTCTGGGTCGCCCCTATCGGACCGCGTTGCAGCCGCCGCAGAATCCGCTCCAGCTCGGCGCACACCGCGGAGAAACTGGGCGGCCGCTGCGCGGGATCCTTCGCCGTGCAGCTCGCCACCAGGTCGATGAGCGCCTGCGGCGCGTCGGCGGCGGCCAGCGGGGCCAGGTCCACCGGCTGGCGCAGGATCTTTTCGAAAATCTTCTCGATGCCTTCAGCATCCGTCGGCCGGATCCCGGTAATCAACTCGAACAGCATAATGCCGAAGGCGTAGATATCGACCAGGGGGGTGACGGGCATGCCACGGATCTGCTCCGGCGCCATGTAGTACGGCGTGCCGAGCGTGAAGCCGGGCCGCGTGAGCGCCGTGTTCTCCGCCTTGGCAATGCCAAAATCCATCAGCTTCACCAGCCCGCTGCCGGTGACTTGGATGTTCTCGGGCTTGATGTCGCGATGGATGATCTTCTGGGTGTGGATGTGCTCCAGCGCCCGGGCGATTTGCAGGGCGATAGCCAGCTTGCAGTGCAGGTCGCCGGTCCGGTTGGTCTTGATCAGGGCGCGCAGATCCTCGCCCCGCAAGTATTCCATGACCATGTACGGGCGGCCGCCTTCCTCGCCGAAGTCGTATACCCGGATGATGTTGTCGTGGCTGATATTGCCTGCCACGCGCGCCTCTTGCAGAAAGCGCGCCTTGGCTTCCGGGTCCTTGCAGGCCTGTTCGGTGAGGATCTTCACCGCCACGGCGCGGCCGATGACCGTATCGCGCGCACGGTAGACGCGCGACATGCCACCGCCCAGATACTCCTGCAACTCGTACTTGCTGATGCGCGCAGGCAGTTCCATATGTTCCTTACCGAGCCACGTCCGCCACGCAACCCCATCCGCTGAAGTAGCCTTTGCGGAAGATCGGGGGCGAACCCATCATATCAAGGTCGAAGCGCACCGACACGGGCTGGCCGGTGCTGGTGGTCACGGAGCGCCCCGATTGTCCGGTCCGCAGGGTCCACTCCAACCGATACACGGAACCCACGGGCGGCGCCTTCTCATCGGAATCCCCGAAGAACTCGAACGCGGCCCACACACCATCATACGGCGGCCAGTTGAAGCCCTCGCCGCCGAACTTCACCTGCATGCGGGCGCCCGGCGGGCTGCCCGGCCAGAAGAACTGCTTGGAACCCACCTTCCCCGGGTTGTTGCTGAAGGTCTGGCTGTCGAGCGAGAGCGAAATGGTCTGGTTGCTGCCCGTCAGGTCGGACGTCAGTTTGTAGTTGATGTGGGGCTGCTGGGCGCCGCTCGGGTAGGCCGCATCGGCAAACGCGGCGGCGCGGTTGAAGAACGCCAGGAAACCAGGGGTCACGGTCATCGTCCCGCCCGGCTTGTGCGAGTAGCGATTGCCTTCTTTCTGCACCAGAGCTTGCAGGCTCCCGGTATAGAACTGCCAGAGCGCTCCGTCGGGCGGGCGGAAGAAGCGATTCACGTCGTCCACCGTGGCCTGCACGCTGGACTTCAAGCTGAACGGGTACTTCGCCATCAGCCCGTTGAACTGGCCGCACAGCGCGGCCCCCTTGGCCCTGAGCTCGGCCGGCCCGATGCCCTTCAGCACGCGCTCCAGCTCGGTAATCGGGTCCTCCATCAGCTTCTTCACCGTCTCCGGAACCCGGCCTTCCTTGTCTACCCCGAAGGTCTGGGCGATCTGCTGCGTGACGAACCGGGCCTCGTTGGCCTGGGTGAGCGTCTGCGCGGTAGCCGGATCGGCCAGCCCGGCGGAGCTCGACGCCACCTGCTGCACCGAGTTCTGCAGCTTCAGCAGCGAGCCCATGTACATCTGGTTCGACGTGCCGACATACTGGCTCTGGCAAGTCGGCGGGACCACCTGCTGCACCGCCTGAAACGCGTTCTTCACCTCCGGGAGGTCGATGTTGGTGTGCTGTGAAGCCAGGCAGAACAGGGCCAGCAACGGCGACTGGTTGCTGGAGGTCAGACCCAGCTTCCTGGCGGCGTCCGACACGCTCTGGTAACCGGCTACCCTGCCCTGCCGCAAGAACTCGCGCCATTCCTGGATGAAATCGCGGATGTAGAAGCCGCGCAGTTTCTGCTCGAGCTGGGTGCGATCGCCGCCGGTGGCGAGGCCCCCTGGGCCCAGCACCCACTCCTCGCCGCTGAACATGGTGTCGGGCTTGGCGAAGGCGGCCTGCATGAAAGCCCAGCCGTCCCTGGTGAAAGCGCCGCGCACCTCGCGGGGGTCCGAAACCGCCTCGTTGGGGAACATGCGATTGTAGTTTACCGACTGGCCGCGCTTGGAAGCCGCGTCCAGCAGCGCCTGGTAGATGCGCTCGTCGGCGTTGAACGACTTCAGATACCGCCGGGCCCGCTCCACTATCGGGGCGTCGTTTGCCGAGGAGAACGGGTTCTCGAACGCCAGCTCGTCGCTGTAGAAATCGAACTGCTTCTGCGCCAGTTGCAGCCGTTCCGCATCGACGTTGCGTCCCTCGCTCCAGCGGTTGGAAAGATAGGGGGACAGGAACGCACGCGTGCTGCGCTTCCATTCCGACGTGGTGATCAGATAGGCTTTGAGCGTGTTATAGGGCGGGCCGTAGGCGTCGGTAGGGCCGGGGGCGGGCGGCAGGCGCCGGAGACTATCCACCATCGTGCTCTGCGTCCAGCCGAACAGCGTCGCGTAGTAGCGGTCGAAGTAGAGCTGGCGGGTCTTGTCGTAGAGCTCGTTGCCCGTATACAACCCCCAACGCAGGCTGAGCGGCGCGCCATTGCGCTGGTAGTCGGTGAGGATCTCCAGCTCCTGGCGCAGCGCTTCCAGCCGCTTCAGGGCGTCCAGCGCCGGCAGGTCCTGGCCGGTCACGGTCACGGCGGAGAGGCCTTTGGCGGCCTCCAGAACGCGCGATTCCAGGTTCCGGTTGCGCACGCAGGAGACGGTGATCGCAATCGAATACAGCAGGCACAACGATGCCGCGGCCAGGAACAGCACCCGCCGCAGCCCGCTGGTCTTGACGCTGGCCGAGGAGGCCGAGTGGGCGTCGTGGTCGGCCAGCACGATGTCGTTCCAGAAGTGGCTCAGGAAAACCCATTGCGGCACCCGCCGTGTTCCGGTTACGCGGGGCTGGGCCGCGGCCTCGGGGCCGCGCTGCTGCCCCTGCCGGAATATCCCCGTGGCGCCGCTGGCCGCCTCGAAACCCGGCTGTTGCTGCGGGCGGGCCACCGGGGCGGCCACCTCGTCCACCACGATCGGGCGCACGCCGGAGAAGTAGAATCCGCGCAGGAACGGCGCGGCGCGCAACTGGCTGGGCTTGCACAGATCCACCAGGAACTGCACCAGGCCGCCGCGAAGCTTGCGGAACTCGCGGGGGAACTCGTAGACGCCGGGCAGCTTGTCGGGGGCGTTCTCGCGCGACAGGTACTCCACCCGCTTGTCGCAGAATGAGCGGAACAGGTCGTCGAAGGCCGCGGCGAAGCGCTGGCTGGCCTGCTCGGCGTAAACGCCCTGCCCGGTAGCGGGTTGAATGGGCAGCGTCACGCCGACCACCTGCGTCCCCTCCTCGTTGCTCAGGTTGCGCACGTACTCCAGGAAGAACGGGAGGCGGTCCGCCTTCGTGAACAGAACGTAGACCGGGAAGCTGATGCCCATGAGTTGCGAGATCTCGCCCAGGCGCGCGTGCAGATTGCGCACGGCGATCGCAACGTTGTCCCGGGCGCCGGGCTTCATGAACTCCTCGAGGTCGAAGCACACCACGGCGGCGCGCGGGGCTTGCTGGCCTTTTCCTAACGCGGTCGAAAGCCTGCCCGGCTGCATCCGCCGCAACAGTCGCGCCCAGCGCTGCGGATCGGCCACCATGCTGCCACCGGCCTCGACAAACACCGTCTGGCGGGAGAACCACAGGTTGCCCGTCCGCGTCGGCAGCACCGCATTGTCGTGGTAGACCTGCCCGGCAAGCAGTTCCGGCTCGAGACCCGAATGCACCATGCTGTGGGTTTTGGCGGAGGCGGGCGGGCCAAGCAGGAAAATCACCGGCAGGTTGCCGGTCTTGGCGCCCTTGGCGACATTGGACGCCGCCAGCCGGGCCTCGGCGTCGCGCACCAGCGCGTCCACTTCATCGCTCGAACCCCCGCCCGCAACTGCGCCCGCGCCCGCCGAAGCCTCCGTCGACGCCGCTTTCTGCTTCTCCTTCCGGCTGCGCCACCACCAAAACACCCCGGCGCCCGAAAGCCCGATCGTCGCCAGGAGGCCCCGGACAACCCACAGGTTCACTCCAGTGAGATTGAGCAGCGTGGTGGCCAGCCACGCGAAGACGTAATAGCTTATCAAGCCCCCAATGATGATCATTCGGTAATTCATCGAGCGCTCCTATCCGCGAGCCAGGGTCGGAATCGCGCGTAGTTCGGACGCGCCGGCCCCCAGCGAAATCTTGTAGATGCCGAACAGCACAATCACCAGAACAAACGAGCCAACCGCCGTCCACAACAGCCTCTTCACCCAGGGGTCGGAGCCCATCACCTTGACCTTTCCGGGGGGAATCGCCCAGAACGGCGAGAGGTCCATCGTGTAGCCTCGGATGCGCCGCAGCTTCTCCTTGACCGTTTCGATTACCGAGCGCAGCTCGGCCTGGCCGCCCAGTCCGTACCGCCCACGAAAGCCCAGCAACAGGCAAAGCTCGTAGATCTCCAGCACGTCCGCCAGGTCGTGCGAGTCGCGCTGGCCCAGCAGCCGCTGGATGTTGTTGAAGAAGATCTCTCCAGCGATGTCGATTCCGAACAGCTCCTCCTGCAGCGGTTTGCGATGCCATTGGGCGAACACCGGCTGCTGGAGATTCAAGATCGACTCGTCCAGAAAGGCCACCACCGCGAAGATGGCGAGCTTGATCTGCTCGGCGGTGTAGCCCCGCGTTCGCCCATCCTGGTCGGCGGCCTTGAGGGCCTCGCGCATCTGCGCGCGAAACACCTCCGGGTCGGTAACCACCTGCCGGTTGGTGCGCAGGCGGACAATCGCGGTGAGGGTCTCCTGGAAGACCAGGGCCAAGTTATCCGGGCGGCGCTGAAGCGAGAATCCCCCGGCCTCGGGCCCGGCGGCATTCGACGTGAACGTTCCCATATGTCTAGGACTCCAAAACGACCAGAAGTTCGATCTCGGGTTGCGGGATTTCGCCCGGCACGTAAACTCCTACCTGGCGAGTCTGCACGATGTGGTCCCAGCACGGGCCCGCGCGATTCACCGCGAAATACTGCGTCTCCAAGCGCGGCGAAATGGCGGCGGGCGGGATCGGGATCTGGTTCAACGCCAGCCCCGGAAGCGCCCGCTGGACCAGCCTGGGCACATACTCCTTGGAACAAATCTTGATCAGCCTCGGCGTGCGTTCGATCAGGTCCGCCTCGCCGATCTTCGAGCGGATCGCGAAGATCCAGCGGCAACGGTCCAGGCAGCGCTGGTCGGGCACCGGGCCGGTCCAATAGTAGTTGCCCATCGGTGTGAGCGGAATGGGAATGCAGTTGGTGGGCATCAGCAGCTCCAGGTGCCTGCGGATGTGCTCGTCGAGCGCTTCGAAGCACTCCTGGAGGTTCTGATGATCGTACAACGGCAGCGTGCGCGGGTGCGAATCCAGGCCGAAGGTGCAGAGCGCTCCGGCCAGGCGCGACAACTCGTCAAACAGCGCTTCGGGATGGCCGCGCTTGGTGAAGCAGAAGTGCCGCAGCGGGGCCAGGCTGGCGTTTACGCAGTGCAGAAACCAGAAGTTTGCGACTTCCTGGCTGCTCCACCCGGCCGAGCTTTTCGCGCCGCCTTGCTTGGCGCGAGTGAGGTTGGCGCTCTTCTCCTCGAGGATCTCCACGATCCGGCGGAGCATCAGCATCAGCCGCTCGCTGGCGCTAACCTCCAGGCACGGCGGAATGAACTGAGGATCGAAAACGAAGTGCCCCGAACTGTCCCGCCGGATGCGCGCTATCGGCAGCACCACCATGTCCTGGGTGATTTCGGTGTCCAGCAGCAGCCGGATGTTCTTCCGTCCCACGCGCACCGGCTTCTCGTCCCGCCCGGTGTTGTCGTCGTGCAGCACTACGCTTTCGGCGATATAGCGGGTGGTGCTGGCCTCGCCGTCACCCTCTAGGGAACAGTTCAGCCCATCGGGGATGCGAGGAGGAATCGCCAGATAGGCGGTCATGCTCTCGCGGATCGGCGAAAACAGGTCGGAGATCTGGCGAGCCGCGGGCAGCGGGTCGGCATCTGGCATCTGAAACACCAGACCGTCCGGGAGAACCCCCCTGGCGTGCACCAGGGAGAGCGTTCCGTTCAATAGCGCCTCGCGGTCCAGTTCGAAGCCCCCGAGACCATAGGGCGCATAGTACAGGCTGGCAAGGGCGAAGTGGACGGAGTCTTCAAAATAGCGGCTTTGCGCTTGAAAATGGTGGGGACCCAGGTACATCCCTTCAGACCAGACGAGCCTGGAAAGGTGTTTCATAGAGAGATGCTCTGAAAGTCGTATTATATGCGTCGCCCGCAAAAGAAGCTAGCGCTTTGCGCCAAACCCAGGGCGCCCGCAACCGAGGGACTGCCTAGGCCGTCCGTTGTGGGGACGGCTCAGGCTGTCCCCGGTTGCCCACGAGGCCGGCTGTCCCGGGTTTGGTCGCCGGGGGCAACTGCCCCGCGTCCGCCCGGACGCGCCAGGCCCCCGGGCGAATTCGGGCTCCTGGCGGGTTGCTGATGGCGCATAGCTGCGGTTCGGTATAATCTAATACTGGATCGGCAGCATGTCATGGACCTCGACAAAAAATACGAACTCGGCGAGGTAGTCGGGAACGATAGCGAATCCAAAACCTTCAACGCCCGCGAACTGGCCTCCGGCCGGGCGGTTTTCGTGCACATCCTGTTCGGCGGCGCGACCGTGCCGGGGCGCGAGACGCTTCTGAGCATGGTGCTGCAACAAGCGGTGGACCCATCGGCGGAAAAGCGCTCGCAGATCCTCGAGATCAGCGATCACAAGGGGATGCCCTACGTGGCGACGGAGGTCCTGCCGGGCTTCACCAACCTGCGCGCGTGGCTCGATCCCCACCCGTTGCAGCCGGCCCCGTTTTCCGAGGCGGACCAGTTGGCCAAGGCGGGACGGTGGCAAACTCCGGCGCCTCCGAGACCCACTCCTCCGGTAGCAGTCGCCGGGCCTGCGCCTCCGGCTGCGCCTGCTCCGCCGCCGGCAGCCGCCGCGCCCGTGCAGCCGCCGGCGCCTCCGGCAGCGCCCCCGGAAGACGACGATTTCGCGAAGCTGTTCGGCGTCGCGCAGGCTGCGCCCGAGCCGGCGCCCGAACCAGCTCGACCCGCTCCCCCGCCGGCCGCGCCCGTACGACCGCCGGCGCCTTCGCCCGCGCCACCCGCGGGGGACGATGAGTTCGCCAGGCTGTTCAGCAGCGCGGCGCTTCCCGCTGAGCCGGCGCCTCCGGCGCCCTCGCCGCAGGTTGCGCCGCCGCCCCGTGCCGTGCCACCACCTCCGGCCGCTCCTCCGCGACCTGCCGAGCCTCCGCGGGATGCCGGCGCCTTTACGCAGTTGTTCCACGCCACCTTGGGCAATCTCGCGGGTGCACCGGTCGCACCGCCGCCGGCGCGACCCGCACCACCGCCGGCGCGACCCGCGCCACCGCCTGAGCGATTCGCGGCGCCGCAACCCCCGGCTGCCCCCCCTGCGCAGCCGCCGGCAGCCGTGCCGCCGCTTTCGCCGCCGCCATCGCCGCCCCCATCGCCGGCTGCAGCGGGCTCCTCCGGAGCGGGCGAGTTCACGCGGCTGTTCCACGCGCCGGCCGAACAGGGTCCGCTTGCTCCCCAGTCGGCCGCCCAGCCAGATTGGGGGGAGGCGCCGAAACCGCCTGCCGCAGGGCAGGGCGGCGGATTCACCCAGTTGTTCCAGGCCACTCCGGGCGCTACTAGTTCCCCAATGCCCGAGCCACCGCCTTCACCCAGCGCCGGGACAAGCGCGCCCGGTCAGTTCACCAGCTTGTTCCAGACGCCTGACTCAGGCCGGCCGTCTCAGGGGTTTCCGCCCTCGCCGCCTCCATCGTCTCAGCAGCCGCTTCCCGGGTCACTCCCACACTCGGGAGGAGCGCCCGGTGAATTCACGAGCCTGTTCGGGGCGCGCGAGGGGCCGGGGCAAGGATCGCCGCTCTCGCAGGCACCCGCGCCACCACCGCCCATGCAACCGCAAGGCGCGACCGGAGTGTTCTCCTCGCCGACTCCGCGGGCTCAACCCATGCAGCAGGCCTCTGGGCCCGGCGAATACACGCGGCTGTTCGGTGCGGCTCCGACCCCCGGGGGGATGGACGCCGGTGCCGCTCCGCCGCCCGCAGCCGCACCGCCTCCGCCCCAATACCCCGGAATGCAAATGCCTGGCGCGCCCCAGATGCAAATGCCGGGTGCGCCTCAGATGCAGGCGCCGCAGTACCCCGGAATGCAGATGCCGGGTGCGCCTCAGATGCAGGCGCCACAGTACCCCGGGATGCAGATGCCCGGCGCGCCTCAGATGCAAGCGCCGCAGGCGCCTGGGATGCCGCCCATGCAGATGCCGATGCAGCAGGCGCCCGGCATGCAACCCATGCCGCTTCCGTCCCCGGCCCCGCTCGGAGCAAAAGTGCTGATAATCATCATTGTGTGCGTGCTGGTGCTGGCGATCCTGGGGCTGATCCTGTTCTTCGTGCTCAAGAAGTAGGCGCCGCGACGCGGAACGCAAACATCGGCAAACCCATTCGCAGGAAGTTGCCGGCTTATTTGTTTACGATGGGTGAGTGCACTTGCCCGGCGCTTCCCTGCTCCACGCCAGCCTCGGCGCCGCGCTCGCGCGCTCCATGGTGGTGCTGACCGAGGGCTCGGTCATTGAGCGGCTGCGCAGAAACCCGGAGTGCACGCTCGATCCGTACGTGGCGCACGCCGCGTTTCCGTACGCGCCCGGGCCGGCGCGGATTCTGGCCGGCGTGTACCGCGAGTACCTCGACATTGCGCGAGAGGCCCGCCTCCCAATGCTCTGCTTCTCCCCGACCTGGCGCGCGAACCCCGAACGGCTGCGCCAGGCGGGGCTGACTCAGGACGTCAATCGCGATGGGGTCCTCTTTGTGAGGCGGATTATCGCGGGCTACGACGGGATTCTCCTTGGCGGCCTGATGGGGTGCTATGGCGACGCCTACCGGCCCGAGCAGGCGCTCACCACGTCCGAGGCGGCGGGCTTTCATTCTGTGCAGGCGAAAGCACTCACCGAGGCCGGCTGCGATTTCCTGATCGCCGCCACAATGCCCGCGGCAGCGGAGGCCGCCGGGATCGCCGTGGCCATGGCCCAAACCGGCGCGCCGTACCTGCTGAGCTTCATCATCAACGCGCGGGGTGAGTTGCTGGACTCGACGCCCATCCCGGATGCCCTCGCTCGGATCGACGGCTCCGTTTCCCCGGCCCCACTTGGGTACCTGGTGAATTGCGTCCATCCCTCGATCATGGCGAGCGCGCTCGAGCGTTGTGATCCGGTTTCCCGAAAGCGTATTCTAGGATTGCAGGCGAATACATCCGCGAAAAACCCCCAGGAACTGGAGGGTTCCGAGCGTCTCGAGACGGAGGATCCCGAGCAATTCGCCGAGTCGATGGTGAACCTTTACAGGCGGTTCCGGCTGCCGATCCTGGGCGGCTGCTGCGGCACCGACTCGCGGCATATCCGCTCGCTGGCGGCCCGGCTGGTTGCTTTATGAAGCGCTTCGCGCCATTCTGCATGGTCCTCTGCGCGCTGCTGGCGGCCTGCCACTCCGAGCGTGCGGATCGCCGGGCCTGCGACTCCGCCCCGGCCAAGCCGGCCGAGCCGCCGCGCAAGCCGGAGAAATACGCCGTGCTCGTCAACGGCGACACCGAGCTGCGGCACAAGCGGAACATCGCTCGGGCCTATGCGACGTTGCGCGCGCTGGGCTTCGAGCCGGCGCACATCTTCGTGGTCTCGCCGCCGGATCGCCGGAATACCCTGCCCCCCGCAACGCTGCGCCTGGCGCCGGCGCCCGACAACTTCTGGCGCGTGATGGACGACCTGGCCGGCGTCGTGGCGGAGGGCGATCTCCTGGTGGTTTACGGTACCGGGCACGGCGGCACCGACCAGGGCGACAGCCTGCTGGAGTTGCGGAAGGGAGAGTTGTGGCCCGCGGATCTGCGCGAGGAAATCGATGAATACCGTGGGAACTCCCTCATCGTGATGGATCAGTGTTACTCCGGCGGCTTCGTGGATGCCTTCAACGGAACCAGGAGCCGCGCCATCCTGATCTCGAGCGTTGACCGCCGCCACCCCACCGACTGCACCCAGTTCGCGCGGACCTTCTGGGATTCCTTCCTGCAGCCCGGGCTGGCCGACCGCAACGGCGACGGCAAGACCTCCGTGCGCGAGGCGTTCGATGCGGCATTGAAAGCGCACCAGGAAGCCCTGGCCGGCGTTCCCGAACTCCGCTCCAACGGCGTCTACCGCTCCTTCAACGGGTTCGACGACGCGCTCCTGAACTGAGCGCGGCGGGCCTGCAATTCACGCACCGGGCGCTGGGCTCTCGGGCGCAGCTTCGGCCGGCGAGAACACCTGCTCGCGGATCGCCCACAGCGTTGTCCCGCTATGACTGAGCGCCAGGAAACCCAGCGCTAGCAGCGGCAAGGTGATGACCATGAAAGCGACCAGGGAGAAGCCCGTCGCCTCCGTCTTGTGGACGCGGAACAGCAGTAATCCCACCACGGTGAAGAACTGAAACGTCCCGACGTTGGCCGGGGCGTTGGGAATCGCCGTCCCCAGACGCACCACGAGAAAGACCACCGCGCCCGCCCAAAACGAAAGCCCGATCCCGTATGCCAGCATCACGCACCAGAACGCAAGCCCTTGGAGGACCAGGAACAGGAGCGAGACCCCGAGCGCTCCGTAGAACGACGGCGAGCGTCCAATGGCCCACAGCCCCGCGGCGATGGAATCGGACCAGCCGGCCAGCTTCGACCGCCGCCTTTCCTTCGGCCGCGATGGTCTCTTGACGAATACAAACACAGCGAACAGCGCCGTGACAACCAGCACCGCCTCGCCCAGGGTATCGGCCGCCCGGTCCAGTGCCGGCGGCAGCGGTATGGCAATGGCCGTCAGGCCGATTCCCACCGCCAGCCATATCCCGTCAAACAGGCGCTCGACGAACACCGAGGGCAGGATCGCCAGTAACGTGGCGCGGACCCAGCGCGCTACCAGCCACACCCGTACCATTTCCCCGAACCGCAGAGGCAGCACCTCGTTGGCGAACAGGCCGGCGTAGATGGCCTGCGTAGTCCGAGAAACCGGGACTCCCCCGACTGGCCGGAGCAGCAGTTGCCAGCGCCAGCCTTGCGCCACGTAACTGAGGACCTGGGAACAAACCGCCAGCGCCACCAGTTCCCACCGCAGGCCGCGCACCTCCCCGGCCAGACGCCGCACGTCGATGCCGTGCAGCACCCACACCAGGCACGCCGCCGCCACCGCCCACGCCGCGGCCTGTTTCCACCTGGACGTTCTCTCGCGGCGCATGCATCTAGTGTAATGCGTCATGAGTGCTATGCCTTGTGTCCGTGGGGCCGACGATCGCTTTTTGTCGTCTGCCGGCCTCGCAGGCCACGGAAAGCGATGGCCTGCGCCACCATCTTGATACAATGCCCCCTTAGGACACCGTCGTGCCCCGCCGGACTACCGTTCTAATTGCCGCCCTGGTGCTGTGCGCCGTCACGCTCACATATTCCAACCACTTCCAAAACTCGTTTCAATTCGATGACCAGCATACAGTCCAGGATAACGTTTACATCCGCTCCCTCAGCAACATCCCAAGATTCTTCACCGACGCTGCCACCTTGTCCCGAAACCCCCTGCACCGCTCCTGGCGGCCGCTGGTCACAACTTCGCTGGCCATCGACTACTGGCTGGGCGGAGGCCTGGAGAACACCTTCTACTTTCATCTCTCCACATTCCTCTGGTTCCTGCTGCAAGTGCTGCTGATGTACGTGCTATACGTCCGCCTGCTCGATCTCGTCCGGCCGGACCCGCGCAACCGATGGATCGCGTGGTTCGCGGCAGCCTGGTACGGCCTGCACCCCGCCATCGCGGAGACGGTCAACTACATCATCCAGCGTGGAGACGTGATGTCCACCCTGGGGGTGGTGGCGGCATTGGTCGTCTATGCCAGGTTTCCCGAACAGAGAAAGTACGGCCTGTACCTCATCCCCTGCGCTTTGGGCGTGCTGGCGAAGCCCCCGGCTCTGATCTTCCCCCTCCTTCTGCTGGCTTATGTGCTCCTCTTCGAGGAGAGTGTGTCCGCTCGGGGATTCTGGGCGGCGGCGCGGAAATCGGTTCCCGCCACCGCGCTGTCGCTGGCGCTGGCAGCGCTCCAGTGGTCCATGACGTCCAAGACTTTCTTGCCAAGTACGGGCTCCGCCTACGACTACCTCATCACCCAGCCCTACGTGGCCTTGCGCTACTTCCGGTCGTTCTTCCTGCCCACGCACCTGAGCGCGGATTCGGATCTCCAGGCATTCAGCTCAATCCTGCACCCCGAAGTGCTCCTCGGATTCCTGTTCCTGGGCGGCCTGCTGTTCGCGATTTACGCGACCGCCAGGCGATCCGACACCCGCCCGATATCCTTCGGCCTGGTCTGGTTCCTGCTGGGGTTGGCGCCCACCTCGCTGTTCCCCCTGTTCGATGTGGAAAACGATCACCGGATGTTCTTTCCCTTCGTTGGCCTGGTGATCGCCGTCGCCTGGGCGGGCAACCTGGTCCTGCTGCGGCGCCCGCTTCGCGACCGCCGCTGGGCCGCCACGGCAGGCCTTGTATGCCTGCTGCCATACGCGCTCGGCACGCGCGCGAGGAACAATGTCTGGCGTACCCCGGAAAGCCTTTGGCGGGACGTCATCGCCAAGAGCCCCAGGAGTGCGCGCGGACTCATGGACTACGGATTGGCGCTGATGGGCAAGGCGGACTTTTCAACGGCCCTCGCCTATTTCGAACGGGCCGCTGTTTTCGCGCCGGACTACTCCCTACTCGAGATCAATCTCGGCAACGTCAACGGCGCCTTGAATCGCGATGCCGAGGCGGAACGGCACTTCCGCCGCGCCATCCAATTGGATCCCCAACAGGCCGACCCGTATTTTCACTACGCGCGCTGGCTGGATTACAAGGACCGCGATCGGGAAGCCACCGAGGCGCTGAACACCGCGCTGGCCCTGAATCCGGTCCACATGGGCGCCCGCTACGTGCTCCTGTACCTGTACGCGAAGCACAAGAGGTGGGACCGGGTGAAGTCGCTTGCGGAGGATTGCCTGAAGGTGGCTCCGAATGACGGATTTGTCTTGAAGTTCCGGAGTGCGGAACAGAAACTGGCTGGATTGGTGGCATCCGCCGAAGCGCTGGCCCGAAGCCAACCGACCCCCGAGAGCTTTCTCCAGTTGTCTGCCGTCTACGACAGGATGGGACGGTTCCAGGACAGCATCGCTGCGGCTAATGAAGCGCTGCGCCTCCGGCCGGATTTCGCCGAAGCGTACAACAACCTCGCCAGGACGTACCTGTCGATGGAACAGTGGAATGAAGCGATTCGAGCGGCCAGCGAGGCGCTCCGCATCAAGCCGGATTTCGAAGCCGCGCGAAACAGCCTGGACTCCGCCAAGTCCCAGAAGAACCTGCCCGCCGGCGGGCGGTGAAGCAGTTGGAACAATGCGATCTTTGGTGAGCCGTTTATCCGCACGAACCGTGGCCGTGACCGCGGGGTTGGTACTCTGCGCCGTCACGCTCGCCTATTCCAACCACTTCCAGAACTCCTTCCATTTCGACGACTACCACGCGATCAACGATAACATTTACATCCGCAGCCTCTCCAACATCCCACGATTCTTCACCGACGCCACAACCCAAAGCGTGAAAGCCCAGCACCGCACCTGGCGTCCGCTGGTAGCCACTTCGCTGGCTATCGACTACTGGCTTGGCGGAGGTCTGGAGAGCACCTTCTGGTTTCACCTGTCCACGTTCCTCTGGTTTCTGCTGCAACTGCTGCTGATGTACTGGCTGTACGCCCGCCTGCTCGATCTCGTCCGGCCGGGCCCGCGCAACCCGTGGATCGCCTGGTTCGCGGTCGCTTGGTACGGCCTGCACCCCGCGATTGCGGAGACGGTCAACTACATCATCCAGCGCGCCGACGTGATATCCACCCTGGGCGTGGTGGCGGCCTTGGTCGTCTTTGCCAGGTTTCCCAAACCGAGGAAATGTGGTCTTTACCTTGTACCCTTCGTTCTGGGAACGCTGGCGAAGCCTCCCGCTCTGGTCTTCCCCTTCCTTCTGCTGGCCTACGTGTTCCTCTTCGAAGAGAGCGTGTCCCCTCGGGGATTCCTGGCGGCGGCCCGGAAGTCGGCTCCTGCCACCGCCTTAGCGTTCTTGCTGGCGGCGCTCCAGCGGGCCATGACGCCCAAGAGCTTCATGCAGACCATTGGCTCCGCCTACGAGTACCTCATCACCCAGCCCTACGTGGCCTGGCGCTACTTCGGGTCGTTCTTCCTGCCCACGCACCTGAGCGCGGATTCGGATCTCCAGGCATTCAGCTCGATCCTGCACCCCGAAGTGCTCCTCGGATTCCTGTTCCTTGGCGTCCTGCTGTTCGCCATTTGCGCGACCGCCAGGCGATCCGACACCCGCCCGATCTCCTTTGGGCTGGTCTGGTTCGTGCTGGCGCTGGCGCCGACATCGCTGTTCCCCCTGGCCGACGTGGAAAACGATCACCGGATGTTCTTTCCGTTCGTCGGACTAGTGATCGCCGTCACCTGGGCGGGCAACCTGATCCTGTCGCGGCGCCCGCTTGGGGACCGCCGCTGGGCGGTCGCCGCCGGCCTGGTGTGCCTGCTGCTTTATGCGCTGGGAACGCGCGGCAGGAACGAGGTCTGGCGCACCGAAGAGAGCCTGTGGCATGACGTCACCATTAAGAGCCCCAGGAATGGACGCGGACTCATGAACTACGGGTTGGAGCTGATGGACAAGGGGGCCTCTTCAGCAGCCCTAACCTATTTCGAACGGGCCGCCGCCTTTGCGCCGAACTACCCGACGCTCGAGATCAGTCTCGGCCTCGCCACAAGCGCTCTCGATCGCGACACCGAGGCGGAGCGGCATTTCCGCCGCGCCATTCAGCTCGATCCGAAGCAAGCCGAATCGTATTTTCACTACGCCCGATGGCTGAATTCCAAGACCCGTTCCGAGGAGGCGGTCAAAGCGCTGAGCACCGCCCTCGCGCTGGACTCAGCCTTCACGGGCGCCCGTTACCTGCTCCTGCAGGTATACGCGGAGCACGGGCTGTGGGGCTCGCTGAGGTCCTTTGCGGAGGATTGTCTGAGGCTGACTCCGAATGACCCTGTCGTCCTGAAATACCTCGGCGCGGAACAGCAGCTCGCTGCCAAGGTGGCAACCGCCGAGACGCTCGCCCGAAGCCAGCCGACACCCGAGAGCCTGCTCCAGTTGTCCGCCGGCTACCATCAGATGGGTCGGTACCAGGACTGCATCGCGGCGGCCCAGGAGGCGCTCCGCCTCCGGCCGGACTTCGCCGAAGCGTACAACAACATCGCTGCGGCGTACCTGTCGATGGGTCAGTGGGACGAAGCCATCCGGGCGGCCAGCGAGGCGCTCCGCATCAAGCCGGATTTCCAGTTCGCGCGCAACAACCTGGAGTTCGCGAAGTCCCAGAAGAACCTGGCGGCCGGTGGGCGGTGAAGCAGTTGGTACAATGCGATCTTTGGTGAGCCATTTGTCCGCTCGAACCTCTGCCCTGACCGCTGCGCTGGTGCTGTGCGCAGTCACGTTCACCTACTCCAACCACTTCCAGAACTCATTCCAATTCGACGACTACCACACTGTCAAGAACAACGCACACATCCGCTACCTCGGCAACATCCCCGGGTTCTTCACAGACGCCACGAGCCACTCCGTGGACCCGAGGGCCCACATCTGGCGGCCGCTGGTGACAACCTCGCTGGCCATCGATTACTGGCTTGGCGGGGGGCTGGAGACCACCTTCTACTTTCACCTGTCCACGTTCCTCTGGTTCCTGGTGTTGCTGGTGCTGATGTACCTGCTCTACGTCCGGATCCTGGAGGGCGTCCGGCCGCAGCCGTACAATCCCTGGATCGCCTGGTTTGCCGTCGCCTGGTACGGCCTGCACCCCGCCATGGCGGAGACGGTCAACTACATCATCCAGCGCGCCGACTTGCTGTCCACCCTGGGCGTGGTCGCCGCCTTGCTCGTCTATGCCCGGTTTCCACAACGGCGCAGCTCCGGCCTCTACCTCATCCCGTTCGTCCTGGGGGTGCTGGCCAAGGCTCCCGCTCTAGTCTTCCCGCTCCTGCTGCTGGCTTACGTGTTCCTGTTCGAGGAGAGCATCTCTGTTCGGGGGTTCCGGGCGGCGGCGCGGAAGTCGGTTCCGGCCGCCGCCGTGGCCTGCTTGCTGGCCTTCCTTTCCAGCGCCATGACGCCCAAGAGCTTCGTGCCGACCAAGCAGCCTGCCTACGACTACCTCATCACTCAGCCTTACGTGGCCTTGCGCTACTTCCGCTCGTTCTTCCTGCCCACGCACCTGAGCGCGGATACGGACCTGGAAGCCTTCCCCTCGGTCCTGCGCCTCGAAGCGATCGCCGGATTCCTGTTCGTTGCCGCTTTGTTGTGGGCGATCCACGCGACAGCAAGGCGTTTCAACACCCGGCCGATCTCGTTTGGCCTGGTCTGGTTTGTATTGGCGTTGGCGCCAACCTCGCTCTACCCCCTGGCCGAAGTGGAGAACGATCACCGGATGTTCTTTCCTTTCGTCGGCTTGGTGTTCGCGGTCACTTGGGCGGGGAGCCTCATCCTGCTGCGGCGGCCGCTGCGCGGCAATCTACGCTGGACCGCTGCCGCGGGCCTGGTGTGCCTGCTACTGCTGTGCGCCCTGGGCACGCGCGAGAGGAACGAGGTCTGGCGCACCCCGGAAAGCC